>TARA_B110000914_G_scaffold34756_1_pt1 | contig 32367 bp, 27 predicted proteins | sample TARA_B110000914 | Tara Oceans TARA_B110000914 (sample SAMEA4397983) | marine metagenome | biome: Polar Biome; feature: [MES] marine water layer (ENVO:01000295) within the mesopelagic zone...; material: water (ENVO:00002006), including particulate matter (ENVO:01000060) such as......
GTCCGGGTCTTAACAGCCAAGGAACTGCTTGATTTATTTGAGGTAGGAGCGGGTTTGGAGGGTATGGCCTGCAGGTTAGCGGCTGGGGCACTCACACAAAAACATGCAGAAGCGATTGAGCAAGCTTTAGAAAACTGTAGCTTGGCGGCTGAAACCAGCGATAAGGTTCTTTATAGTATTGCAAATCTAGAATTCCACGCAGCTATTCATGCAGCGACTGATAATCACTGGCTGATTGAACAACTACAAAATATTGGCATTCACATCAACCCATATCGTTCGTTACCCTACGACATCAGAGGGCGCCTGGCAAAATCCACACAAGAGCATGCCGTCATTTGCGCGGCTATTCTTTCTGGTGAAGGCGAAAAAGCGAGTGAGTTAATGCGTGATCACATAATGCTGCAGGGCAAGCGCCTGCCGGCCGTACTCAAACTTTTAGCTAAGTAACCGCCAAATAGATGACTGTCTTCTGTTTTAGCTTTATCCCCAGCCATAGAGACGTCATTTAATACCCTCATAAACGATTTTGTTCGAAGCATCCTTATTGTGGCCTCAAGCCAACAATATAGCTCTTCGGCTCGGCGTAAACCAACTTCTTTCTGGCGCGCGTCCTCGCGTGTGGGGGTTTATTAACACTCCCGATTTAGTCTCTATTTAATCTTTTTTTAGCCTTCTTTTACCAAACTTATATAGACTCATATTAATGCCTTTTTATAGGCTAGTTTCATGGCTTTGGGAGAAGACGGCTTAATACTTTGATGTTTGCGTGAACTACCGACTGGCCGTACAATTGTGCCTTTGGAGATGATGTTTTTAGTATCCATTATTTACCTACTATGGCATTATTTTTAGTGCGAAATTGTGAGCGCAAAGACGGGTGGGCTTAACAGAGGATACTCTTCAAAAAATGAAACCTGTCTATCCAAAGATTGGGTTCCAGACATTACCAATAACATCATTAAGTTATTATTATCAATACAATCAAAGAGTTATGCCGCACTAATGAATATTTCCAAGAACAAAAAAGCATTACATAATGGCATCAATTCAAACCACACTCCCATGATGCAACAGTATTTGGGCATTAAACAGGATCACCCTAATGATTTAGTGTTTTATCGCATGGGTGATTTTTACGAAATGTTTTATGAAGATGCCAAACAGGCTTCTGAGTTACTCGACATTTCCTTAACCTCAAGGGGCCAGTCCGCAGGCCAACCCATCCCCATGTGTGGCATCCCCTACCATGCGGCAGAAGGGTACATTGCTAAAATCGTTAATGCCGGTCGTGCGGTGGCGGTGGCAGAGCAAATTGGTGACCCTGCAACCAGTAAGGGGCCAGTAGACCGAAAAGTGGTGCGTGTGGTTACCCCAGGCACGCTCACCGATGAAGCCTTAATGGATGCCAATCGAGACCACTTGCTGACGGCTGTATGCAAGTTACAAGAAACATATGGCATTGCTAGCTTGGACATGAGTAGTGGCCGGTTTGCCGTTGTAGAGGCCCATACTAGCGATCAGTTACAAACTCAGTTGCAGCGATTAAGGCCTGCAGAATTGCTTTTTGATGAAACTAGCGATCTCATCAATCACATCCAAGAATGGCCCTGCCGCAGGCCCCAAGCGAGTTGGAATTTCGCTTACGATACCGCTCAACGACTGCTTTGTAGTCAATTTAACACCCGTGATTTGAGCGGCTTTGGCTGCGACACTATGCACGCCGCTATCAGTGCAGCTGGGTGTTTATTAAATTATGCCAAGGAAACTCAAAGAGGCGATCTACCCCATTTACGTAATTTACAAGTTGAACTGCCGCAAGACACGCTTATTCTGGATGGGCCGAGCCGTAAAAATTTGGAAATAGACCACAACATTCAAGGTGGTCAACAGTTTACGCTCGCAGCAGTTCTAGACACCACAGCTACCCCTATGGGCGGTCGCTTGTTGCGCCGCTGGCTGAATAACCCATTGCGCAACATTGAGGTGCTTGAACTAAGACAGGACTTTATAAGCCAGACCCTAAGCTGCGACGGCTCCGAAGACCTTCAACAAAGCCTTAAACCCATTGGCGACATGGAACGTATTTTATCTCGAGTGGCTTTGAGATCGGCACGCCCTCGCGACCTTTCACGTCTTTGCGCGAGTCTGGGGGCATTGCCAGGCATCCAAACATTATTGGCTGCGATTGAGTCGACCAAAGCTGCGTCATTGGCCACCAATATTGGCGAGTTCCCTGCCCTTGTTAACTTACTAACGGAGGCGATTGTCGATAACCCACCAGTAGTGATAAGAGACGGTGGCGTCATCGCCCAAGGCTATGACGAAGAGCTCGATGAATTGCGTGGCCTAAGCCAAAATGCAGGCCAGTTCTTGCTTGATTTGGAAACCCAAGAGCGAGCCCGCACAGGTCTTTCTACCTTAAAAGTGGGATATAACCGGGTACACGGCTATTATATTGAAATCAGTCGCTTACAATCTGGCCAAGCCCCAACCGAATATGTGCGGCGGCAGACCTTAAAGAACGCTGAGCGTTTTATCACCCCCGAACTCAAGATTTTTGAAGACAAGGCTTTAAGTAGCAAAAGTCGTAGTTTGGCGCGAGAAAAAGCACTGTATGAGGCCCTCGTTGAAGACTTAGCGACGCACCTACCACAATTACAAGGCGCATCAGATGGCATTAGTGAACTTGATGTCTTGTGCTGCCTAGCTGAACGAGCGGTCTGCTTGGATCTCCATAGGCCCCACTTAAAACCTGAAGCTGGAATTGACATTACTCAGGGCAGACATTTGGTGGTAGAACAGTTAATTAGTGATCCGTTTGTGGCCAACGATACCAGCCTCTCTGCAAGCTCTAGCATGATGATGATTACTGGCCCCAATATGGGCGGTAAGTCGACTTACATGAGGCAAGTCGCTTTGATTGTAATTATGGCTCAAATCGGGTCTTATGTGCCCGCCTTAGAAGCCAGCGTGGGTATTGTTGATCGCGTATTTACCCGTATGGGTAGCAGCGATGATCTTGCTGGAGGACGCTCTACATTCATGGTTGAAATGACTGAAACGGCTAACATTCTCAATAATTCAACTGCTAAAAGCCTGGTTTTGATGGACGAAGTGGGCAGAGGAACCAGCACTTTTGACGGTTTGTCTTTGGCTTGGTCGTGTGCCCTGACGCTGGCAAGGGACATCAGTGCATTGACCCTTTTTGCAACCCACTATTTTGAAATGACACAATTAGCTGATCAGTTATCACAAGTAAACAATGTCCATCTGGATGCCACAGAACATCAAGATAACATTATTTTTATGCATAAAGTTTTACCAGGACCCGCCAGCAAGAGTTATGGTCTACAGGTGGCAAAATTAGCCGGAGTGCCCTACCAAGTCATCAACGAAGCTAGGCAAAAACTGCAACATTTGGAACAAACTGAGAGCCTAAGCGCAGCCAAGGAACCAGTTTCCCAGCCGCAGCAATCAGACTTATTTAGTGGCTTGGCACACCCCATTGAAGCACTACTGGAAAGTAACAAAGCAGACGATCTAACACCACGACAGGCGCTAGATCTGATTTATCAGATGCAACATTTACGCAATTCTTAGAACCAGTGCAGAGCCTAACTGTAGCGTTGAAACTAAGCTTAAAGGCGTATGGGTTACCCTTGCGAACATGTTATGGCTTGGCACAAAACCATTTTTTAAGGCACTCATTAAAGTTTAGCATCCAACACGTCAGCGCTGTTAAGCCCTTCCGTTTCAAGAATTTTACGTAAACTGCGCAACGCCTCAACCTGAATTTGGCGAACTCTTTCGCGCGTCAGGTTAATGTCTTTACCAACGTGTTCGAGGGTGCATACAGAATGACCCCGCAAACCAAAACGGCGCGAAATTACATCTTTTTGGAGATCTGTCAGTAAATCTAGCCACTGCTCCATATTGCTCATCAGGTTACTGTCTACTACAGCACTTTCTGGGCCTTGGTTTTCCCTATCAGGTATGGTTTCTAGCAGTGTAGTATCACTATCTGGTCCCAAGCAACTATCCACTGAGCCCACCCGATCATTTAAACTCAGCATCGCACTCACTTGCTTCTCTGGTTTACCTAGGTAGGCGGCAATTTCTTTGGCACTGGGTTCATGATCTAAAGTTTGAGCCAACTCTCTGGCCACTCGCAAATATACGTTGAGTTCCTTGACCACATGAATGGGCAAACGAATGGTGCGTGTTTGATTCATGATGGCCCGTTCAATGGTCTGGCGAATCCACCAGGTACCGTAAGTAGAGAAGCGAAAACCTCGCTCAGGGTCAAATTTCTCTACAGCGCGAATTAAACCAAGATTGCCTTCTTCGATTAGGTCGAGCAAAGTCAGCCCACGATTCACATAACGGCGTGCAATTTTAACGACTAATCTTAAATTACTTTCAATTAAACGATGGCGAGCAGACTCATCCCCTTTGAGGGCCAAGCGAGAGAAGTATTGCTCTTCTTCTGCCGTTAATAGGGCGCGAAACCCAATTTCCCCTAGATAAAGATGGGTCGCATCTTTAAAGTCAGCTTCCTTCTTTGAGTATTTGCCGTCAGCTTTGTATTTTGCATACTGCAACTCACTGCGGTGCTCATGCGCTTGTTCTATCGATAATTCTTGCGTCATTTAACTACCCTTTTAATCAACCTATCAATCAACGTATGAATTAACTGGCCTTATTAACCAGCTGACTTCATCAACCACTGCATCAGGTACTACATCAGGTACTTTGTTATAGACAAGGTATAGCGTGGGTAAGTACCTCAGTGAGTCTTACCGTGTTTAAGGCTTTCTAAGTGTAGTCTCGGGTTTCATTTTGAACCTTGGTCTACTTCCTCTATGACCTAGCCTGCGTTCACTGTCATGCCTGTTGCAACCAAAACTGCGGTGCAGGCACTTCACTTTTTCAGCTACAGTTACATTAGGGCATCAATTTATCATAATGTATTATTTACATTAAAATTGATAGCATTATTGCTTTAGTTGCGTATTTTACCGAATTAACAAGAGGATCATAAATCAATTTTACAAAAAGGGCTAGCTTTATTAGAAAAAACTTTTGAAGAGAAACAACTGAATTTATTATGCCACTATTGGCAATAACGTCCAAAAATGTATTAATTTTAGGTATTTCAAGGATATATAGAGGAGATAGATTTGACTGGTGTGCAAATTGGAAGCAATATTAAGTCATTTATTTTTGTTTTTTTAATACAATTAACCACTTTTTATCGCTGACGCAGGCTTATAGTAATTAATTGCTTTATTACTACTTATATCATTAAAGCCCCACTTGTTTAGTGTTTTATAGGGGATTAATGTTTTCTAGCGGTTAATGTTTAATAGGGGGCTAATGCAACATTAGCCACTTATAGTTTAGGCAGATAGGCCAGTGGATTAACAGGCTTACCATTTTTACGGATTTCAAAATGCAGTCTGGGGTCTAATTGTGGACCCTTGCCTACTTCCGCTATGGTCTGACCTACCTTCACCGTAGCGCCTTCCGCTACTAAAATACGACTGTTGTAGGCATAGGCGCTAAGAAAACTATCGTTGTGTTTCACCACCACCAGTTTACCGTAACCTTGGATACCACTGCCCGCATAGACAATAATGCCACTGGCAGCAGCTTTTACTGATTTCCCAAGAGACGACGATAAATCGATACCATTAGACGCACTGTCTTTGTTAGAAAACTTTTGTAATAGCTTGCCTCTCAAAGGCCAAGACCACTTCACTGATGATGCCCCTTTGTAAGGCTTTTTAGACACCGTTTTAGCCGTCACAGGAGACGATAAAGAAATCACCTTTGGGGTTGGCTTTTTGGTACTTACAACAGGCTTTTTAATGGCCCCCTTTGACACAGGCTTAGTAATTGCGTTGTTACTATTTGCAGCGTTAAAGTAAACCATCTGCCCCACATAAATAGTGTATGGAGAGTCGATGCCATTAACTTTAGCCAGTTGCTTATAATCCCAACCAAAACGCCAAGCAATGGCAAACATAGTATCACCCGGCTTAACTTGGTAGGCTGTTGGCGTCGCTTGAGCTTGCACACTCTTACCCGATACGAGTTTGATGGTGCTGTAACCTAGCTCTTGCACGGGTGCATATTGACTAGCACTGCAAGCCGTTAGTACAAGCACCAGAACTGCAATGCAACACAGCCTAATCATCGGTAAAATTCTCGCAGTAGTACCCACGTCTAAGCCGCCATATCTTGTAGTTGAATGCGTCCAAATTTCGCTACTAACAACCCCGCCAAGCAAGCGATGGTTAGACACCAAATCAGCTGGTTATCAATACCTGTCATTTGGCTATACGCCCAAGGCATGAGATTTTCTTGCTGCAGGGGCACTTCTAATCCAGCACTATTCAGGCGATAACTTACCGTGAGTTTCCAAGGCCATAACTTCATCACTGAACCCATCATCAGTCCAGTTAAAACATTCATTACCGCAGTCGAGTGCTGCTTGAGTAAGTACACAATCACGCGACTGAACGCCACTAAGCCCAAACCGCAACCCACAGCGAATACAGCAATCACTTGAATATCTAAGGCCGCTAAACGGGCAATTAAGAATGGATAAATCCCCAACATGAGGAGAATAAAACTGCCCGATACTCCAGGCAAGATCATCGCCGTGATGGCCAAGGCTCCAGCTGCCATTAGCCATAAATAACCCCAACCAGAAAATCCATCAACCACCTGTAGCACAGGCATACTCGCCAACACTAGACTCACCAAAAACCCTGGCACAAGCCAACGCCAGTTCAGCTTACTTTGTAAATACAACGCGTGCAGCAGCATCAGACTTGCCACCATAATCAAACCCAAAAACAAACTCCACATAATCAGTGGCTGAACTAATAAAAGCCAGGTAATTAGTTTAGAAAAAAGCAACAGAGCGGTGGCCATGCCAAGACCAAGACTGAAAAGGAAACCGCCGTCGACATACTGCCAGGCCATAGCTAGCTGTCGCTGCCGTAGCAAGTTTAATAGATGCCAGTGGCTGAGGTGACCAATGGCCGTTAATAAGCGCCCATAAATACCGCTCAACAAAGCCACAGTCCCACCCGATATCCCGGGCACTAGATCGGCAGCACCCATGAGCATCCCTGTGAAAAATGTTCGCCACTTTATGGCTGTGGTTGTTACCGTCATCATATTAATCCATTAACCAAGGGCACAAAATTAGCCGCTTCTATTTTTTGTTGACTAAAGTGGTTGCCAGAGCGAGTGATCTTTAAAAGGCATTGATCATCGCCACCTACGGGGATAATCATACATCCCCCTTCGGCTAGCTGCCACTGCAGCAACTTGGGCACCTCTGCAGGCGCGGCGGTCACCATAATGCCGTCAAAAGGCTCACGTGCAGGCCAACCCTCATAACCATCTCCATGTTTGTAGACGATATTGTGGAGGTTCATTTGCAATAAGCGTTGTCTGGCGCGATTTAGCAAAGGCTCAATGCGCTCCATGGTAAACAACCGGGGCACCAACTGCGCCAGAATACAGGTCTGATAACCCGAGCCTGTGCCTATTTCTAATACTTTTTTTGCTGCACAGGAGGCCAGTAAAAGTTCACTCATACGCGCTACAGTGTAGGGCCGTGACAGGGTTTGGTTATGACCAATGGGCAAAGACACATCCTCGTAGGCTCTATGTGCCAAGGCTTCATCTAAAAACAAGTGACGTGGCGTTGAGCGCATCACATCCAGCACCCTAACGTCTTCGACTCCAAGCCCTTTGAGCGTATCAACCAAACGTTCTCGAGTACGCTGCGACGTCATGCCTATGCCCTGCCTATTGGCGGCACTGCGCTTTGGGTCGGTGACCGTGTAACGCATTAGAACTCGGCCCGCAGCCAATCGGTTACGGTGTCCAAGGCCCCATGACAGGCCATATCCGGTGACAAGGGTGTTACCGATACATAACCATGTTCTATGGCATGGAAATCCGTGCCTTCACTGGCATCCTTAACTTTACCCGCTGGGCCAATCCAGTAACATTGGTGGCCCCGTGGGTCTTGGGCGTCAATCGCAGCCCCTCCCAACTCCCGGCTACCCAGACGGGTCACTTTAACCCCTTTAATTTGTTCATAGGGTAAGTCCGGTACGTTGACATTAATAATACAACGCGCAGGTAAGTTAAGCTGCTTTATGCTGGTCATAAGCTGCCTAGCCACTTTCGCAGCAGTCAAGAAATGGCGTTTACCGACTAAAGAAACGGCCATGGCATGGTGAGCCAGATAGCGCCCTTCCATAGCCGCCGCAACAGTGCCCGAATAGAGAACATCATCACCCAAATTAGCCCCATGATTAATGCCTGAAACGACCATATCAGGAGTAATTTCTAGGGCCCCATTGATACCTAAATGCACACAGTCTGCGGGGGTGCCATCGATGCTGAAAAAGCCATTTTTTTGAGGCATGAGTCGCACTGGGCGAGATAGCGTTAACGAATTACTCGCACCACTCAAATCTCGATCTGGAGCGATGACCGTCAGTTGATGATCTTGCTCTAGTTCTTGCACAAGATACGCCAAGCCTTCGGCGTGCACACCATCATCATTAGAGATCAGCAATTGCATTGAAACGCTCCTTATCTTGAGTACTTTTGTGGGTTATCATTATGGCTGTTGTGCTTGCGCTAGTTCTCGCACCAATGCCGTGGCATAACTGCCACGCATCAAATGAAAGTTGAGCTCTAATACATCACTTTCGCACCAATGCCAGGCAAAGTCTTTTGGCCACAGCCGCAGGCTCCGTCTGTGGGCGGTCATATCTTGTGCCACTAAGGCTTCTATCCAGGGCATCCATGGGTTTAATATTTGGTCTTCATAGACACTTGCTGGGGTTACCGTAGTCGTGCCAGCACGCCCTACTAAGGCGCCAGTTGGAGCTAAATCACCACTATCAATGCGTTGTTGAACACTGTCCAAGTCAGTTGATGCTAAGGCATCAAACTGGCTAAAGCCATCACTAAACATGCAGCGTTCACCAACCGCAGCGGTTAGCCAAGAGCCATCATTAACCCGAGCACTCAAAAGCTGGTTGAACAGGTAAGAACGAATTGATGATAAGGCCATGCCTCGTTTAAAGCGATCTTTTATGCGCTTACCTTGCATCATTGACAGTGCAAGACCAAGATTACCACCCTCACGCCCAAAGCGTTGATCACCAAAATAGTTAGGCGCCCCTTGTTGAGCAATCACCCTGAGCTTTTGCTCTAACACTTCACTTCTGGTTATGTTACGCAGCCGAATGGTAAATACATTACCCTGATGCACCCCCGTTTTTAGCTTTCGCAGATGCCTAACCACCTGATGTAAATGAACCTCGGGGCTTTGCAGTTGCTGCCAATCGGGATCGACTGTTGCGGCCTTACCTGGCAGGTGCACGCCAAACCATTGCCGCGTCACTCCTCGCCGATCCTTTAATCCTGAATAGCTAACTTGCCGAGCAGCAACGCCTGAAATTTTGGCAATATGACGAGCCAAGAAATCGGTATTAGTATCGGTTTTGGTGATGTCGAGATAAACGTGTTCTCCCTCACCACAAGGCTCGTAACCTAAGTCTTCTGTGACTAAGAAATCGCTGCACTGAGATTTAATATGCGCCTTAGACTCTGGCACACCAGAAGCATAGACCCATTCAACCGGCCATTGTAGGGGCTGTAATTCACTAGCACTCATTGATCTTCCACGAGCTGGTAAAAGGTTTCATTGGGTTTAACCATGCCTAGGTCGTGGCGCGCGCGCTCTTCAATCGCATCAATGCCTTGTTTCAAGTCGAGCACCTCTGCATGCAGTTGTCGGTTACGCTGAGACAAACCTGCATTCACGGCTTCTTGATCAGTAATTCTTTGCTGCAAACGCGCCACTTCAAGCCGACCAGAAGGTCCCCACCAGAGGCTGTATTGCATCGCCACTAAGGTGACTAAGATTAATCCAACTAACCATTTCATAAATATATCAACAAAAAAGGGAGCTGACCTTGGCGGTAGTTCACCAACATGAGTTCCCTAGACGAGGTCAATTGTTGCTATTGGCCTTTAATTTCCTGGCGACCACGATATGGCGCGCCAGCACCTAGTTCCTGCTCTATCCGTAGCAAGCGGTTATATTTTGCCACTCGATCCGAACGACACAATGAACCCGTTTTAATTTGTCCAGCTGCAGTGCCTACCGCCAAATCTGCAATAGTGGTATCTTCTGTTTCACCCGAACGATGAGAAATAACCACACTAAAGCCAGCTTTTTGAGCCATACGTATAGCGGCTAAAGTCTCAGTAAGAGTACCAATTTGATTGAATTTAATCAAAATAGAATTACCAATACCTTGTTCGATACCACGGCTCAATATTTTGGTATTAGTGACAAATAAATCATCACCTACTAGCTGCACCCGTTCACCACATTTTTGGGTAAGGTCTTGCCAACCGTCCCAATCACTTTCATCCATACCGTCTTCAATGGACACAATGGGGTGCTTATGGGTTAGCTCAGTTAAATAATCAGCAAAACCCGACGCATCAAACGACTTACCTTCACCACTGAGGTTATAGGTGCCATTTTCATAAAATTCTGAAGCAGCACAATCCAAAGCCAAGGTCACATCTGTGCCAAGCTCGTAGCCAGCATACGCTACTGCTTCAGCAATCACATCCAGTGCCGCTTCGTTAGAAGGCAGGTTAGGCGCAAACCCCCCTTCGTCGCCTACGGCTGTACTTAAGCCTCGTTGACTCAGCACTTTTTTAAGGGCATGGAAAATTTCTGCGCCACAACGCAGCGCTTCTGCAAAATTCGGCGCGCTCACCGGTTGTACCATAAACTCTTGAATATCAACGTTATTGTCAGCGTGCTCGCCGCCATTGATAATGTTCATCATGGGCACAGGCATGCTGTATTGCCCTGCAGTGCCGTTAAGCTCTGCAATATGCGCGTATAATGGCAGACCCTTATGTACTGCTGCGGCTTTGGCTGCTGCTAGAGACACTGCAAGAATCGCGTTAGCACCAAGAACTTCTTTGTTTTCTGTGCCATCTAATTTAATCATCGCCGTATCTAGGGCCTGCTGATCAGTGGCGTCCATGCCCCTCAAGCAGTCCAAGATAGGCCCATGAATACCAGCAATGGCGTTAACAACACCTTTACCTAAATAACGAGCTTTGTCACCGTCACGAAGCTCTAGAGCTTCTCTAGAACCCGTGGATGCGCCAGAGGGGGCACAAGCAGAGCCAAAAGCTCCACCCGCCAGTAACACATCGGCTTCAATAGTAGGGTTGCCACGAGAGTCCAACACTTCTCTTGCCTGAATGTCGGCAATTAATTGGTCCAAAATATTCTCCTATTACGCAATTAAGTTCAAATTTTTCTTATACAATTATTTATTTTCAGCCTGTATCACTGCTGCGCCCACAAACCCCTCAAAGAGGCCGTGGCCCCCACGAGGCGTTGAGGTGAATTCTGGGTGAAATTGGCAAGCAACAAACCAAGGATGATCTACAATTTCCACCATTTCCACTAAACTGCCATCCATAGAACGGCCAGAAAACTTCATCCCCGCTTCTTCGAGCTGATCAACAAAGGTATTGTTAACTTCATAACGGTGGCGATGACGTTCAGTAATAACTTCTTCTTGGTAACACTGATGAGCCAAAGAACCCACTTGTAAACGACATTGCTGTGCACCCAAACGCATGGTACCCCCCAGATCTGAACCTTCTGAACGTTGCTCAATGTGTCCCGACTCGTCCTTCCATTCAGTGATTAAACCCACCACACAATGCTTAGAACTGGCATCGAACTCACTGCTATTGGCATCACTCCAACCCGCCACATTGCGGGCAAACTCAATTACCGCCACCTGCATGCCAAGGCAAATGCCTAAATAGGGTATGTTATTTTCGCGCGCGTATTGAACGGTCTTTATTTTACCTTCTGTACCCCGCTCTCCAAAGCCACCAGGGACTAATATGGCGTCAACGCCTTCTAGCAATGAAACACCTTGAGTTTCGATGTCTTCAGCATCAATATAGCGGGTATTAACCTTGGTGTATGACTTAATACCGGCATGGCTGATGGCTTCAATCAAAGACTTATAAGCATCTAGCAATTCCATGTATTTGCCAACCATGGCAATCGTCACTTCTCGCTTAGGGTTTAATTTTGCTGCTGCCACTGCATCCCATTCTGTGAGATCGGCTGGCTTACATTGCAAACCAAAACGCTCAGTGACGATGGCATCTAAGCCCTGCGCCTTTAACAAACTGGGGATGGTGTAAATACTCTCCGCATCGGGTAAAGAAATAACGGCACGTTGCTCAACATTGGTAAACAAGGCAATTTTGCTTCGTTCTGGTGCTTCGATGGCAACCTCAGAGCGACACACCAAAATGTCAGGCTGAATACCAATAGAACGCAGCTCCTTTACAGAATGCTGAGTAGGCTTAGTTTTAGTTTCACCTGCAGTGGCGATGTAAGGTACTAAGGTGAGGTGCATAAACAGCGCACGATTAGAACCCAATTCAAATTTCATCTGCCGAATTGCTTCTAAGAATGGCTGTGATTCAATATCACCAACCGTGCCACCAATTTCTACCAAGGCAATCTCTGCGCCTTCGGACCCTTGGTATACTCGACGCTTAATTTCATCGGTAATGTGGGGAATGATCTGCACCGTGCCGCCTAGATAATCACCACGGCGCTCTTTGCGCAACACGTGTTCATAGACGCGACCGGCAGTGAAATTATTGCGTTTAGACATTTTAGTATCTATAAAACGCTCATAATGGCCTAGGTCTAAATCTGTTTCAGCACCATCTTCTGTGACAAACACCTCTCCGTGTTGAAACGGACTCATGGTGCCTGGGTCTACGTTAATATACGGATCCAATTTCAACATGGTTACGTTGAGACCACGGGCCTCTAAAATAGCGGCCAAAGATGCTGATGCAATTCCTTTACCCAAAGAAGAGACAACGCCGCCAGTAACGAAGATGAAACGAGTCATGTAATACCCTATGTCTTTTGTGGCGTGCCGTACGCCGATGTGAACTAAAACACGACAGAGCAACCACACAAAAGCACCACAACCATGGCGAATACATGCCCACTTATTAAAAAGCGGATGGATATCTCTGACGTTTATAAATATTTGACGCGGAAAACGTGACCTGTTTTAAGGTTTTATTTTCCGACTTAAGATGGGTGTGTAGGATACCAGAAGAGGCTAATCGTCACAATCAAAAGCTGTATTTTTAGCGGCCTTGCTCCAATTCCAAGCAGAACCACCCACGGTCGCCTCAAAACCGCAATTGACCCACAAGTCTGCCACCATAGCGAGTTTTCCATTAACATAAAACAAGGGCAACTGATCGCGCTCCCACGCCGGCACTTTAATTTCTTGCAGTAGTTTTTTAAGGCTTTGACTATGAGCCCGCCCCATGGGCTTGCAACGCTCACCGCCAACTCTAAAGCGGCGCTCTAAAACATCGTCTTGAGCTAACAGCATCGCAACCTTGACACCTTGAGTAAGGCAAAGCGCACCCTCAGGCAAGACGATGGAACCTGCCTGCAGGGTCTGCAGCGTTATTTCACAGTTCCAACTCATCGCTGGCCCACTGGACTGTTTTGTGTGGGGCATCAACAGCAAATGACCTTGATTGCGCCGCAAGCACCATTGTCCCAATTGGAGGTAAGGTTGGCGATCGATGGCACTGCAGAGAAACTGCGCATCAATGCTTTGCATGGCTGCATAGTCTGGCATGGGCACACGGCACCGAGCAAACCAATAGCGCAATAGGTTATATCGCCGGCCCCGACTCAGTGCTTGTATTTGAGCACAAGGTAAACATTCCCCAAATTCCGTTAGCTTGTGCAGCAGCTCAAAGTCAGCTGCAGCTACCTCATCTAGCAAAGTCTGAGTGTCACTCATTAAGCATGCCACTGTGGCCACCCGCTCATCTAATGCTGGCCACCTTTGGCGCAACAATGGCATGACTTGGTGTCGTAAATAGTTACGATCAAAGTCATTATTATGATTACTAGGGTCTTCACACCAGCTTAAACCTTGATCTTGGGCATAATCATAAAGGTCAGTTTGACGCACAGACAACAAAGGCCTGACCAGGCTAGCTAAACCCAGCTTTCGCTGCTGCGGCATCGCCCGTAAACCAGCTACCCCAGCACCACGCAATAGTCGTAAAAATAAAGTTTCACTTTGATCATCAGCATGCTGTCCCAGCAATAGCACGTCGCCTTGCTGCACCTGTTGTTTAAAAACGTCATAGCGAGCATTGCGCGCTGCCGCCTCCAACCCCAGTTGCCGCTGCTGCTGGGGACATAAGGTAACCTGATGACTGGAACAAACCAGACCATATACTTGGCATTGATGCTCCACCTGTTGCTGCCATTGATCTGCCTGTAGCTGCAGGCCATGGTTGATATGAATAACGCTCAAAGGGGGGCAGTGATGATCCTGCTGCAGCTGAACAAGCGCATGCAACAGGCACATAGAGTCCAAACCACCGCTGACGGCGAGCACCCATCGAGAAGCCTGTAAATGAGCTTTTAAACCACCCGCGTGACTAACGAGTTGATGATGAGAGAATGCCATAGGAGGGAATTTTAGGCCCTAAGGAGCGGCCTAAGACGATAGACCGTATGACATTAAGCGCTTGTATCGACGCTGCAAAAGCGCCTCTGTGTCCATCGACTCAAGCTCGGTTAACTGATTAATCAGTGTCGATTTAATGCTTGCCGCAACTAAATCAGCATCACGATGAGCACCACCCAAAGGTTCTTTGATGACATGGTCCACTAACCCTAAGTCGTGTAAACGACCCGCTGTAATGCCCATGGCGTTAGCAGCGTCGGCGGCATAGTCAGCACTCTTCCACAGAATAGACGCACAGCCTTCTGGGGAAATGACCGAATAGGTGGAATATTGCAACATATTGAGCTGGTCACACACGCCGATAGCCAAGGCACCGCCAGAGCCACCTTCGCCAATAACCGTGGCGATCACAGGCGTTTTTAGACCAGACATTTGGGCTAGATTAAAAGCAATGGCTTCACTTTGCCCACGCTCCTCAGCATCAATGCCTGGATAGGCTCCAGGGGTATCGATAAAGGTAAGGATGGGCATTTTAAAGCGTTCTGCCATCTTCATCATACGCAAGGCTTTGCGATAACCCTCTGGCCGAGGCATGCCAAAATTACGTGCCACTTTTTCCTTAGTGGAGCGGCCTTTTTCTTGGCCCATCACCATCACAGCTTTGCCGTTAAGACGAGCAATGCCGCAGACCATGGCCTGGTCATCACCAAAATGGCGATCCCCATGCAACTCATCAAATTCATCAAAAATACTTTCCATATAATCGATAGTATGAGGACGTTGTGGGTGACGAGAAACCTTAGAAACCTGCGCAGCAGTCAGGTTAGAAAAAATAGATTCGGTTAAACTAACGCTCTTATCGGCCAGCTTAGTAATTTCGTCACTGATGTTAAGGTCATTGTCGTTGCCCACTAAGCGCAAGGCTTCGATCTTAGCTTCTAGATCAGCAATGGGTTGTTCAAAGTCGAGATAATTTGGGTTCATATGGCCTAGCTTTAAAGGTGTAACTGACAAATATTCAGGTCATTATAACCTATATTTTGCGCATTTTATAATTTGCGATAGCGCATTTTAACGGCATCATCGCCTAACAGATAGGCAAGGTCTTGCAACATATCATCTTCTACTTCGATGCGCCACGGCGAGGCACAGCGTATGACGCCTCGACCCACACTATTTTCATACTGTAATTCGAGCTTTGCCGCGGGTGCATCACCACGCACTTGATGGGGCGCCAGAATACCTAAGAGTTGCTGCAAACCCTTTCCTTGGGCAAAGTCAGGCGCTATTAATAGGCGCAAGCCACTGGAAAACACCGCACGCGCTTGAGGCATAGTAAGAATTTGTTGGGCGCTCACTTTAAGACCACCAGAATAATCATCTTCTGATACCTCACCTTCAATAATCAGCAAACGATCGTTGTTTAGCAGCTCTCGGTACTTGTCGTAAGTCTCTCCAAACAGAGCGACGTCGACCCTAGCCCTGCGGTCATCCAAGGTTAAAAATGCAATGGTTTTACCGCGTTTGGTTTTCATAGTTCGGCTTGCCACGACCAAACCTGCGATCCACTGCTTATCTTTTTTGGCCACTAACTGGTCGAGGCGACAGCGCAAGAAACGCCCTAGCTCATGGTCATAACCATCGATAGGATGGCCAGTAACATACAGACCTAGAGTGTCTTTTTCACCCTTTAAACGCTGCTTAAGAGTCAGTGGCCGGGCACTAATATGCCGCTCATAAGCCTGCTCCAAACCCACTGAATCACTGGCAGGCGCACTAATTTCGCCGAACAAGTCCATCATGCCTGCACTGGCATTACGCTCACTTTGATCGGCAGACTGCACCGCATCAGGGATAGCACTGTAAAGTACAGACCGCTCTTTGTTAGGCACTAGGTTGTCTAACGCACCGCTGGCAACGAGGGCATCTAATACTCGCTTGTTGATTTTTTTACTGCCCACGCGTTTGCAAAAATCAAACAAATCTACAAAGTCACCGCCTTTTTCTCGGGCTTCTATAATGGCCGCCACGGGTCCTTCGCCAACGCCCTTTACCGCACCAAGGCCGTACACCACTTCATTAGCCGCATTGACAGTAAATTTGTAATGACTCTCATTAACGTTGGGCAAGTTGAGAGGCAGTTCCATGCGCCGACATTCCTCAACAAAAATAACAATTTTTTCAATGTTTTGCATATCTGCTGACAACACTGCAGCCATAAACTCAGCAGGGTAGTGGTGTTTAAGCCACGCCGTTTGGTAGGCAACTAACGCGTAGGCTGCAGAATGGGATTTATTAAAGCCGTAGCCCGCAAACTTTTCTACCAGATCAAAAATATTACCTGCCAAACCTTCATCAATACCATTAGCGACACTGCCCGCTAAAAACCCCGACCGCTGCTTCGCCATCTCCTCTGGTTTTTTCTTGCCCATGGCACGACGCAGCATATCGGCTTCACCAAGGCTGTAGCCCGCCATGACTTGTGCGATCTGCATGACTTGTTCTTGGTACAAAATGATACCGTAAGTTGGCTCAAGCACAGGGCGCAGGGAATCCAGCTGGTAGTCTTCATGGGGCCATGCAAGTTTAGCTCGGCCATGCTTGCGATTTATAAAGTCATCGACCATGCCCGACTGCAATGGACCCGGCCTAAATAAAGCCACAAGAGCAATAATGTCTTCAAAACTACTAGGCAACTGGCGTTTAATGAGGTCTTTCATACCCCGTGACTCGAGCTGAAATACACCGGTTGTCTCGGCACCTTGGAGTAGCTTATACACAGGCTCATCCGCCAACGGGATCGTCTCAATGGCAATGGCCTCCTCCCCCCTGGCGCTGCGCCGCTCATTGATCATCCCCATCGCCCAGTCAACCACCGTGAGGGTTTTTAAACCAAGGAAGTCAAATTTGACTAAGCCTGCATCTTCAACATCATTTTTGTCATATTGGGTGACCAAACCAGAACCGTCGACATCACAATATAGGGGCGAAAAATCAGTTAACTTGGTGGGTGCAATGACCACACCACCTGCGTGCTTGCCAACATTACGAGTCAGACCCTCAAGCTGATAGGCCATGTCCATAATTTCTTGCACTTCGTCATTACTGTCAATAAATTCACGCAGTACATCTTCCTGTTCAACCGCTTTAGCTAAGGTGATGCCCACTTCAAAAGGGATTAACTTCGATAGCTTATCAGCCAAACCAAAGGGCTTACCTTGCACTCGGGCCACGTCCCGCACTACAGCTTTAGCAGCCATAGTGCCGAAGGTAATAATTTGAGATACCGCATCTTTACCATAGGTTTGTGACACGTACTCAATCACTCGATCACGGTTATCCATACAAAAATCGATGTCAAAATCAGGCATCGAAACTCGCTCTGGATTCAAGAAGCGTTCAAATAACAAATCATATTTAAGCGGATCTAAATCGGTAATTTCCAATACGTAGGCCACAAGGGAGCCAGCACCAGAGCCACGCCCCGGACCCACTGGAATGTCGTTATCCTTGGCCCAGCGAATGAAATCCATAACGATCAGAAAGTATCCAGGGAAACCCATTTGGCAAATAATATTAAGCTCGAAATCAAGCCGATCATCAAACACTTTGCGTTGCTGGTTAAACTCAGGATCTGCGATATCTAAAATAACTTTTAAGCGCTTATTCAAGCCCTCACGTGACACCTGGCTAAAAAACTCGTCCATGGTCATACCATCGGGCACGGGAAAATTTGGCAAAGAGTACTTGCCTAATTCAATATCCAAATTACAGCGCTTAGCAATTTGCACACTATTAGCTAATGCCGAAGGTAAGTCGGCAAACAGGGTTTGCATCTCTTCGGTACTACGCAGGTATTGCTGATTAGAGTATGCTTTAACTCTTCGTGGATCATCCAGGGTCATACTTTGGTTAATACACACTCGTGTTTCATGTGCTTCGAAGTCTTCTGCAGAAACAAACATGACGTCGTTGGTGGCCACTATGGGCACCTGTGCAGCATGTGCAAGCTGCACAGAAAGGGCTAAGCAATCCTCATCGTATTGACGACCCGTACGCTGTACCTCTAGGTAAAATCGATCCCCAAAAATACCTGTCCAAAAATGCAAAATTTGTTGGGCATCTTGCACACCACGATTTATTAATGCCCGACCTACCTCACCTTGAGCTGCGCCAGATAAAACAATAAGGCCTTCGTTTTTATCAACTAACCACTGTTTTTGTAAAATAGCCTTGCCATCGGCTTGACCTTCTTGGAAGGAGCGAGACACCAGCTCAGTAAGATTAAGATACCCTTTGGCATTCATGGCCAATAGGGTGATACGGCTATTACTAGCGTCGGTCTCAGCATTTTCTGCAACAAATACGTCACAACCACAGATAGGCTTAATGCCCGCACTTTGGGCCGCTTTATAAAACTTAATCATGCCACACATGGTTGATTGATCAGTTAAAGCGATGGCAGGCATTTGTTCAGTTTGCAGGGTTTTCATCAATGGCTTGATACGGATCATGCTATCAATCAATGAGAACTCGGAGTGCATGCGCAAATGCACAAAAGGGACAGCTTGGGTCATATTAACTTCCAATTAAACGTCGTACGGGGGCAAAACTGCGCCTGTGTTGTGGGCTTACGCCATAGTCTTCTAAGGCCTTTACATGCGCCTGCGTAGGGTAACCTTTATGCTTGTCTAGACCATAGTAAGGGTATTGGGCGTGCCATACTAGCATCTCTCGATCACGCGTCACTTTAGCGATAATTGAGGCCGCCCCAATGGTCAATTCTTTAGCGTCACCTTTAATAATGGCCTCACTTGCACAGTTTAAGGGTGGGCAACGATTACCGTCGATTAAGGCCAGATCTGGCACTAAACTCAAACTTTCCACAGCCCGCTGCATGGCTAGCATGGTGGCCTGCAATATATTCAATTGATCAATTTCGGCAACGCTGGCTCGACCTACACCCACACTAATGGCATGTTGATAAATTTGGTCATATAAGCGCTCTCTCACTTTTTCGCTAAGCTTTTTAGAGTCGCCTAAACCTACTATCGGATGGCTTGGATCCAGTATCACTGCTGCCGCTACCACGTTGCCAAATAATGGCCCCCGGCCCGCCTCGTCGACACCACAAATCACCCCCACTCTGGGCACACGCGTCAAGGCAGCGTCTTGATTCATAGCCCATGCTCACGAGTCATGCCTGCATGCTGCTCAGCCACCACTTCAAGGACTGCCTTAGCCGCTCTTATATCTGCCCCACAGGCCAATTGTTGATGTATATCAGCAAACTGACTACGTTGCTTTTCAGCCGTCACTGGATCAAACAATAAGGCCGCCACATGGTCTGCTATAAGCTGTGGTTGTACTTGATCTTGAAGTAATTCTTCAACTATTTTTTGGCCCGCCAATAAATTAGGCAAACTCACAAAAGGTACTTTAAGTTTGCGCTTGAACAAGCGGTAACTGATAGGGCTTAATCGGTAACATACCAACATCGGCTTCTCAAATAACAAAGCTTCCAAGGTGGCGGTGCCCGAGGCAACTAATACTGCATTTGCAGCCGCCAATACCAAATGAGACTGCCCTAATACAAGGGTCACCTTTAAATGTGCATAATGCTGCAATAAAGCGTGCAGCTGGGTTTCACGTTGAGTGTTGGCGGCCGCCAATACTAGTTGTAATTGTGGGTACTGCTTTTGCAATAGTGCTGCCGCTGCCAAGAAGTCTTTCGCCAGCTGCTTGACCTCCATGGCTCTGCTGCCGGGCAACAAAGCCAGAACCGGCTGGCCACTTAACTTTAGCTCATTTCTAGCTTGTTGCTGAGTTAATGATGCAGGAATAACATCGGCCAAGGGATGCCCCACAAATGTCGCTGGTATCTGGTGGCGTTGATAATAGGGTAATTCAAAAGGCAATAGCGTCAACACTCGGTGGCATGCTTTAGCCACGGTAAACACCCGTTCTTCACGCCACGCCCACACAGAGGGGCTCACATAATGCAGTGTAGGGATATGACAGGCTTTGAGTTGGGTTTCTAATACCAAGTTAAAATCTGGAGCATCAATGCCAATCATAGCCAGAGGAGGCTTTTGGGTATAGCGTTTAATCAAACGTCTTCGCAGTAACAATAATTCAGGCAAGCGGCCCAAAACCTCGACTAGGCCCATAATAGATAAGCGCTCAATGGGCACTAGGCTTTTGAAACCAAGAGCGATCATTTGCGGGCCACCAATACCTTCAAAGGTAAGGCTTGGCCGTTGTTTTACCAAGGCCCGCATCAAGCCAGCCCCTAATATGTCTCCTGAGGCTTCACCTGCAACAATGACGATTGTGTTTTTAGACATGGAAAACCTGCTAGCGAATAATGCCGCGGCTAGTATTTTTCAAAGAAGCGATTAATACTGACAGCTCATCGTCACCTGCAGACAGGTCTTGTAAACGTGCGATGGCCGTGTCTAGGGTTAACCCTTGGCGAAAGATTATTTTATAAGCTTGGCGCAGTATCTTAATACTTTCTTCACTAAAGCCACGACGCTTTAAACCTTCGGTGTTCATGCCATGAGGGGCAACTGAGTTGCCGTTAGCCATGACGAAGGCAGGTATGTCTTTTAATACCACACTGCCAGCGCCAGTCATGCAATGGGGGCCAATGCGGCAAAACTGATGCACCGCAGTAAAGCCGCCCAAAATAGCATAATCTCCCACATGAACATGGCCTGCCAAGGCCACATTATTGGCGACAATAACATGGTTGCCCAATACACAATCATGCGCCACATGGACATTAGCCATTAATAGATTATGATGACCAATCTTGGTCACTCCAGCATCTTGAACGGTGCCACGATGCAAGGTGCAGCCTTCACGGATTACGTTATGGTTTCCAATTTCCAGGCGCGTAGGTTCGCCATTGTATTTCATATCTTGGCAAGCTTCGCCAACGGAACTAAATTGGAAAATATGATTATTACGCCCAATACTGGTTGGCCCCTTAACCACAACATGTGATTCAAGCTTAGTGCCAGCACCTAGTTCAACATCGGCACCAACGATACTATAGGGACCAATTTCTACACCCGCGGCAATCACAGCGCTGGGGTGAATAATTGCAGTCCCATGAATCAATGACTGGGACACTAGACCTTCCTATCTGCACATAAAATGGTAGCCGACGCTACGAGTTGGCCGTCCACACTTGCGCGGCAATCAAACTTCCAGATGCCCCGCTTTTCAGAAACAATGGCCGCATCTAACTGAAGTTTATCACCAGGCACCACCGGGCGTTTAAAACGTAACTTATCAGACCCGACAAAATAATATATTGATCCATCTTGTGGGGTTTTATCCATGGTCTTAAAACCAAGAATACCAGCAGCTTGGGCCATGGCTTCAATCACCAAAACACCAGGCATTACCGGATGGTCTGGAAAGTGGCCATTAAAAAACGGCTCGTTAATGGTTACATTTTTGTAAGCCACAATAGATTCACCTAAATTAAGTGTTGTCACTCGATCCACTAATAAAAACGGGTAGCGGTGAGGTAGATACTCTCTGATTTCTTTGACATCCATAACCATGGTGGTGCTTTCCTTATGTGGTAAGGCTAATATTGATCAGGCTTTAAGCTGGGCAATTTCAAGTTCGAGTTGTTTGAGGCGTTTAGCCATCTGGTCGAGCTGCTTAAAACGCGTGGCATTGCGGCGCCACTTTTGATTCTTGTCTAAGCCTGTACCCGAAGAATAGGCTCCAGGTTCACTAATAGAGTGGGTCACTAAAGACATTGCAGTGACGTGCACGCCATCGGCTAAGGTTAGATGACCAGTGATACCACAGGCTCCAGCAATAGCACAATGCTTGCCAAGTTTGGTACTGCCGGCAATGGCAGTGCATCCAGCAATAGCAGTATAATCACCCAACTCTACATTATGGGCAATCTGCACTTGGTTATCCAGCTTAACACCATAGCCGATAAGAGTGTTATCTAAAGCGCCACGATCTATGGTTGTACCTGCACCCACTTCCACATGATCACCAATGGTCACACCACCTAGCTGAGCGATCTTGACCCAGTCGAAACCATCTTTTGCAAATCCAAAGCCGTCGGCTCCAATAACAGCACCACCATGAATGATGCAACAAGCACCCACTTGAATATCGTGATACAAAGTTACATTGGCGGCCAGGCTTGTGTGGTCACCCACATTAGACCGGGCTCCCACCACACTATTAGGCCCAATTGAAACCGCATCACCCAGTGTCACATCAGGCCCAATCACCACGCCTGCTGCCAGCTTCACAGCACGACCAATGATCGCTGTAGGATGAATTTGTGCGCTTCTATCAATGCCACTAAAAGAAGATGCTGGCGCAAACGCTTGGGAGAGTTTTGCATAACCCAAATAAGGGTTGTCTAATAGTAAACATGGGCCAGCAAATAGCTTAGCTTGGTCGGGCTGCAGAATCACTGCTCCAGCTTGGCTAGTCTCTAGCTGACTAGCATACTTCATATTAGCCAAAAAACTCACTTCATGGGGCAGGGCAGAAGCTAACGTAGCTAGGCCGGTAATAGAGTGATTCGCATCACCTTCTAGTGTTGCACCAATAAGTTCCGCAATGGCGCCTAAAGTTAACTGATGCAATTATGGCTCCAGATTCAGCAACTCAACGACCTTAGGCGTAATATCAATGCCTGCGGAGTTATAAATCACAGACTGGCCATTAATAATTAAAGAAATATTATTTTTCTCAATCAACTCGCGCAGCACCTTATCTAACGCTGGGCGCATGCTAGCCAAGAACTCTTGCTCAGCGCCTACTTTAGCATTGGCTAAATATTGCTGCAGCCCTTGATATTCACCATTTAGGGTCTGGATTTCTGCCTGCAGCGTCTGTAACTCGTCACTACTCATGAGGTCCTTGTCAGCCACAAAGCGCTGCTGCAAGGCCTGTAATTTCTTGCCCATGGCGTCAAAGCGCACCGCTTGAGGCTCCAACTGTGCGGACAAATTTTTGCCCAAAGCGATGGCTTTTGCCGTGGCAAATATAGCCTGCTCTGCTTTGAGTACAACAATAGCGTTTGCCAAAGCCAATTGCGACGTACTGAAAGTGAGCGCAAAAACTGCTGTTGCGAGTATGATCTTCACTTTATTCATTTAAACTCCTTCTAGGGGTAGATCAGAACGACCGACCCAAAGTAATGTGTGTTGATTGAGTTAAGTCACCTGTTTTTTGTCTCAACGGAGTAGCCACAACTAAAGTTAACGGCCCCACTGGGGTCAACCATGCAAGGTTAAGACCGCCAGCGACCCTCAATTCCGCTGTGGTAAAGTTGCCAGCCTCGAATACATTACCTGCGTCAAGAAACAGCGAGGTGCGGACCGAAGGATTATCGCTAAACAATGGGAAAATGAGCTCGGCCGACGCTGTTGTGAGTAATTGTCCACCCAATGAGGCGTTATTAGACGTACTTTTAGGCCCCAGAGAGTTGTTAGAAAAGCCCCGCACACTGCCAAAGCCACCTGCATAATAGTTGGCAAAAAACGGCGTTGTGCTGGTCGATCCATAAGCACCGATAGCGGCAACCCTGGCTCCCGTAGAGAAAACTAAAGATTCAGTGTAGTTGATGGGTATGAAGTTACGGTAGTTATAACTTAGTTGATAAAAATTCAAATCACTATTAGGTAACGCTAAATCTAAGCCCAAACCATGAGAACTGCCCTTAGTGGGGTACCAAAAGTCATTTAAGGTATTATTTTTCCAGCTGACCGAGGTTTTAAACTGCTTATAATTTTGTCCTTCTGCGGCCACAAAGCTGGTCGCTTCAGAAGCGGGTGCAGAACCCAATGTCAGATCTAGTCGTTCATAGCCCACTTTGAAGTCTAATCCAGTGGCGTCGTCAATTGGATAGCCAAAACGCAAGTCAAAGCCAACACTATCGGTAGCAAAACTACTCACATCAATTTTTGAAAAGTCGCGCTTGGTATAATATAAGTCAATGCCACGGCTAACCCCATCAACAGTGTAATAAGGATTGAGGTAGCTGAATTTATATGAATCTGTACTGTTACTAGAGGTAAAAGACGCTTCCATCTTATTACCCGTGCCTAAGAAATTGTTTTGATTCACCGAACCACCCCAAAAAGCACCTTCACCATCACTATAACCGAGGGTGACAGAGAAATTAGAAGTGAGCCCTTCCTCTACCTCAAACTCCACGTCCAACTGATCATCAGTACCAGGCACTGGCACTGTGTCTACGTTCACAGTATTAAAAAAACCTAGCCGCTGAAGACGTAGCTTTGATGCGGTAATATCCGCCATAGACGCCACCGCACCTTCCATTTGACGCATTTCACGTCGCAATACATCATCACCAGTGAGGGTATTGCCCCGAAACCCTATGCGTCGCACGTAGGTGCGCTTGCCCGATCTAATCTGGTACTGTACGTCAACTGTTTTTTGCGCTTCGTTAACCAGAGGCACAGGCTGCACGTCAGCAAAGGCGAATCCATTGTCGCCAAATAATTGGGTGATGTCTGCAGCCTCGTTGATGAGTTTTTCTCGAGAAAAAACTTGCTCTGGAGAAGCGTCGAGCAGAGCCCATATATCGGCTTCATCTACCTCATATTGACCCGCAATAGTTAATTTGCCAATATTAAAGCGCGCACCTTCCGTTAGGTTAATGGTAATAAATACATCGGTTTTGTCTGCAGAAATAGCCACCTGCGTAGATTCAATATTAAACAGCACGTAGCCTTTATTTAAGTAATGGGAGCGTATATTTTCTAGGTCTGCCGTTAGCTTTTCTCTCGAATAGCGATCATCTTTAGTAAATAAGGTCCACAGTCCAGGCGTTTGCAGGCTCATCAAATCTACCAGATCAGCATCGCTATAACTGTCATTACCAATAATTTTAATATGGCTAATCGAAGAAGTGACTCCCTCATTAACCTTAACGTCAATAGACACGCGATTCTCACCCAAATCACTGACCACAGACTCTATTAACACGGCATATCGCCCTTGGCGATTATACTGTCGCTCAAGTTCGAGCTCTATCTGTGCCAAAGTTGCTCGCTTAAAGATTTCACCTTCCTTTAGACCCGCGGCTCCTAAGGCCAAACGAAGCTGTTCCGCTTTAATAATCTTATTACCTTCTAAGCCAATAAAGCCGATAGCCGGGCGCTCTTGCACCACAACCAGCAAGAGATTACCGTCTTGCTCTAAGCGAATGTCTTCAAAGTAGCCACTTTTAAACAGGCTTCGCGTGGCATAAGCTAACGTCCGCTCGTCTGCCGTATCGCCAACTCTTAGAGGCAACTCCGCAAAAGCTTGACTTGAGGAAAGCCGCTGCAACCCCTCAATACGGATATCTTCAATAGTGAAAGCCAAGGCCATTTGTGAAACTGCCAAGGTGCAACTTAACAGCACACCTAAAATAATTCTTTTCATATGTCACTAACCTAAAATAAGATTAAAGTAAGGCATCAAGTCGTTAGATATAGCGATGATCATGACGCTAAACACGATTGCCATACCAATGCGTAAACCGATGGCTTGAATATGTTCGGGCACTTTACGGCCCGTGACCACTTCTACGAGGTAATATACCAAATGTCCGCCATCCAGCATAGGAACAGGCAGGAGATTTAATACCCCAAGACTGACACTCAAGTATGCCATAAAACTGATATAGGCGATCACACCAGACTCTGCCGAAGCCCCAGCAATTTTAGCAATGCTAATGGGGCCACTTAAATGCTCAATAGACACAAGGCCTTGCAACATTCGCCCCAAGAAACTTAATGTCAGCGCCGCCATGTCCAAAGCCTGCTGGCCACCCGCCACTAAGCCCGCAAACAAACCTAATTGTTGTTCAAATTGCATGGATTGTGGCCACGAAATAGGTGCCACACCTATACCAATAAGACCCATACGCTCACCTAATTCATTCGTATAAGAGCCTAACTGCACAGGCACTTCTAAGCGTTGAGAATTCCGCTCTAGGGTAACGCTGACCGCCATATCTGCGTGACTTTGAATAAAGCCAACAAACTCACTGTAGCCCGCCATAGGCTGCTGATTAATAGCCACAATTTTGTCAGCCACCTGCAACCCCGCCGCCTCTGCTGAGCCTTGAGGTACGATGTGGTCTAGCATAATAGGCACATTAGGACGCCAGGGCTGCAAGCCCAACTGAGTCATGGGGCTAGATTGCACTGCCGCTGACATCCAGCGTGTGACCGCAAAAGTGCGCTCCAGGGGGGGGCCTAGGGCAGGTAAAGTATCCAGTTCATTGGGCGCTACCGCCTGGCCTTGCAGTGCTGGTTCATCGAGCCCTTGTAACAAAAAGCTTATACTCGTAGTTTCACCGATGCGTTTTGCCAAGGCAATATTTACAGCCTCCCACGTGGGGGTCGCCTGACCATCAATAGCCAAAATACGTTGAGGCGCCTCAAAACCAGACATCTCTTTGTCTAATGCCACAGCGACTGGGATCAACTGAGGCGTGCCAGACACCTGCACTACCGCATAGAGCAAGCCAGCAAACAGTAAATTAACTAGCGGACCCGCCACCACAATGGCAATGCGCTGCCAAGGAGACTTTAAATCGAAAGCGGTGCTCAGTTCGTTAGTGGCAACCGCATCATTACGCGAATCCAACATTCGCACATAACCACCTAAAGGCAGCCAAGCGAAGACATATTCAGTACCGTCTTTGCCCAACCTAGTAAAAATAGGCCGCCCAAAACCTACCGAAAAACGCAACACTTTTACGCCACACCAGCGGGCCACAAAATAATGCCCAGCTTCATGCACAGTAACCAGCACCGCTAGAGCAAATATGGTGGTTAATATGGTGATTACCATAATCTTTTCAAACCCTTATGTACCAAAAAATATAAGACACAAAGCAAATACAGGGGCCGCGGCCGTCAAACTGTCAATCCGATCCATAATGCCCCCATGACCCGGTAATATTGAGCCGCTATCCTTAATGCCGCATTGACGCTTGAACATGCTTTCCGTTAAGTCACCTACCACGGACACAAACAACAGCACCAGTGCCAACCCATAAATACCAAAGGAAAGGTTTTGCGAAAAGTTCAGATATTGCTGTGTGCTCAGGGTCACCAAAAGCACAGTCACAGAAGCGCCACCGATGCCGGCCCATGACTTTGCAGGACTGACTTGAGGCATGAGTTTGCGCTTACCAAATCGTTTGCCAGCAAAATAAGCCCCCGTATCAGCTCCCCAAACTATCAAAAACATATACACAATTAGCCAAGGACCTTGCTCCAATTCACGTATATACACCATTGCAGCCCAAGTAGGCACCAACACTAAAAAGCCAACCACACCTTTGCTCACACGCCCGCACCACAGCGCACACGCCCGAGGATAAAGCACCACTAGCACCGTGGCCACTAACCACCAAACGGCTGCTGTGGTAAAAATTATTTGCTCGTAGTGAGGTAGCGACTTTTGAGCAACCACAATAGCGAAAAGCACAGACAATACATAAACTGTGCGTTGACTGCGACTCACAAGGCGCATCATTGCGGTCCATTCCCATGCAGCCATGAGAACGATAAGAGCCATAAACAAAGCAAAGGCTTGGGGAGATAACAAGAAAACAGCCGCTAGGGTAAGGGGTGCGATCACCAAGGCTGTAGCAATTCTAAATTTCAACATATTATTATTTTACATTGTATCAAAGACGCCAACTACTGCGTAGTTAAGCGTTTGACTCCTGTTCTATTAACTGCGTACCAGTTTGGCCAAACCTCCGTTGTCTTTGACCAAATTGAACCAATGTATCTACCATTTTTTGATGTTTAAATTCTGGCCAAAGCGTGTCTACAAAGACTAACTCTGCATAAGCCAGTTGCCACAATAGAAAATTACTGATGCGCTGCTCACCACTGGTGCGTATGCATAAATCAACCGCAGGTAAATCGCCTAAACTCAAGTATTGACCAAACACGTCCTCGGTTATAGATTCAGCTTCAGTACCATTTTCTTTGACGTCTACAGCCATCTTCTTTGCCGCTTCTAAAATGTCCCATCGGCCTCCATAATTAGCCGCAATACTAAGTTGCAAGCCTGTGTTAGACGATGTTTTTTCTTCAGCAGCCACGATCAGCCTTTGCAACTCTGCACTCAAACCAGCGGTATGACCAATAATGCGTAAGCGAATATTGTTGTCATCTAACTTATTCACCTCACGCTTTAACACGTAGACAAACAGATCCATCAAAGCTTTCACTTCGAGCGCAGGTCTGCGCCAATTTTCGCTACTAAAGGCAAATAGTGTTAACGCTGGGATTTCATAATGCACCGCAGTTTCAATCACCGCCCTCACAGCCTGCACACCTGCTTTATGGCCAGCCACACCAGACAACTTGTGAATCTTAGCCCAGCGATTATTGCCATCCATAATAATGGCAATATGCTGGGGCAGCGTTTCTAGCTTTTGGGCCAGAATAGCTTGGCGCGGGTCGGTCATGCATTCATCCTTAAGGTGTGCATTATTAGAAATAATGATGTGGATTAAACCTCCATCAAATCCTTTTCTTTGGCTAATAAAGCAGCCTCTATCTTTGCCACATGGGCATCAGTAGCCTTTTGTACCATATCTTCGCCACGACGCGCATCGTCTTCTGATATATCTTTATCTTTCAAAAGCTCTTTAATGTCACCATTTGCATCACGGCGAATACTGCGCACCGACACACGGGCTTTTTCAGCTTCTTCACGCGCACCACGAATAAAGCTCTTGCGGGTTTCTTCCGTGAGCGCTGGCATTGGAACTCGAATCAAATCACCAGAGGTCGATGGATTAAGCCCCAGGTTAGCCTTCATAATGGCTTTTTCTATCTCGGGCACCATAGGCTTCTCCCACGGCGATACCGCTAAACAGCGACCATCTTCAACAGAGATATTAGCCAACTGGTTAAGTGGGGTATCACTGCCATAATAAGACACCATGACGCTGTCTAGGATACTTGGATGAGCTCGGCCAGTGCGGATACGTTTAAAGGCTTCACTAAGAGCCATAATGCTCTTGTCCATGCGTGCACTAGCATCTTGTTGGATATCGTTAATCATTTTATTCTCCGCCCTCAGGCACTGTCACGTTTACTAGGGTGCCTTCATGGCCACCAACCACTAAATTAACTAAAGCGCCTGGTTTATTCATATTAAATACCCTGACTGGCATTTCTTGATCACGACACAAACACATGGCCGTTAGATCCATAATACCTAATTGCTTTTCTATAGCTTCATCAAAAGTAATGTATTCATACTTAACTGCATCTGCATTTAAAACAGGATCAGAATCGTAAACACCATCCACTTTAGTGGCTTTAAGCACCACGTCTGCTTCAATTTCTATACCCCGTAAAGAGGCTGCAGAATCGGTGGTAAAAAAGGGGTTACCGGTGCCCGCAGAAAAGATCACCACATTGCCTTGTGACAAATACAACATGGCATTACGGCGGTCATAATGGTCCACCACCCCACTCATTGGAATGGCCGACATTACTCGGGTAGTGATGTTAGATCGTTCCAGGGCATCACGCATAGCTAAGGCGTTCATCACGGTGGCCAACATACCCATATGGTCACCAGTAACACGGTCCATACCCGCTTCGCTGAGCGCGGCGCCACGAAACAAGTTGCCACCACCAATAACTAAACCGACTTGAACCCCAATGCCGACTAACTGGCCAATCTCGAGAGCCATACGATCTAAGACTTTAGGGTCAATACCAAAATTCTCGCTTCCCATCAGCGCTTCACCACTGAGTTTCAGCAAAATTCGTTTATAGCGAGGTTGCCGCTTATCAGAAATTGGCATTTATTTTCTCCAAAATATTAGTGTGCAACGGCCCTATCTTTACTACCAAAACATAGTGCGGACAAAACCATTGGATATTGACGTATTAGAAGCCTAAGGGCAAGTTATGCCCTTGGTTTACATAAAAAAAAACGCCACCACGGTAGACTCATCCACCATGGCGACGCTTCATGCAGACTAATTAAGGCTTAACCCTTTAACTGCTGTGCTACTTCGGCAGCAAAATCGACTTGCTCAACTTCAATGCCTTCACCCACTTCTAAACGATGGAAGGCGGTCACAGATGCATCTACAACCTTTAACAAGTCGCTGATTTTTTGCTCGGGGTTCTTAACAAACGGCTGCTCATTCAAGCTATTTTCTGCCAAAAACTTGTTAATACGACCCATCATCATCTTGTCAACAATCGCATCTGGCTTGCCGGCCATGTCAGGCTGGGCCTTGATGATATCCTTTTCTTTCTCTACTTCCTCAGCAGTCATGTCGTCTCGACTGATAACCCGAGGATTGGTGGCAGTCGCATGCATGGCTACATCTTTAGCCAGCTCACTTTCACCGGCAGTCAAGGCGATCAAAGTGGCCACTTTATTATTGCTGTGCACGTAGGCGGCTACGTTAGCTGCTTCGAGCATAACGATGCGACGAGGAGTAATGTTTTCGCCAATTTTTTGTACCAATGCCTCACGGGCATCAGACAAATCCCCAACCATCAAGGCTGCCATGTCATCTTGTTTGGCGGCAAAGGCTGCGTCAGTCACTTTGTTCACAAAGGCTAAAAAGCCTTCGTCACGTGCTGCAAAGTCTGTTTCTGAATTCACTTCAACCAACACACCAAAGGAATTATCAGCAGCAACTTTTGCACACACAACACCTTCAGCAGCAATACGGCCTGCTTTCTTGGCCGCTTTCATACCGCTAGATTTACGTAAATCTTCGATTGCCTGCTCGATATCACCTTCAGCAGCAACAAGGGCCTTTTTACAATCCATCATGCCCAAGCTAGTACGCTCGCGCAGTTCTTTAACCATAGATGCAGAGATTGCAGCCATTAGAAAATCCTCAAGTTAGGTTCTCAACGTCACTCTGGACGTCGTTAAAAAAAAGGGAGCCAAGCTCCCTTTAGTATATTCGCCTAGCTAAACCAAAGGTTTAGGCTTATTCGGCGACCACTTCTTCAGCAACTTCTACGAACTCACCAGCAACAGAGGTGCCGTCGTCTTTGCCAGACGCACAAGCATCGGCCATAGCAGAAACGTAGATTTCGATAGCGCGTAAAGCGTCGTCGTTAGCTGGGATTACGTAATCAATGCCGTCTGGGTTACTGTTAGTATCTACGATACCAATTACAGGAATACCCAATTTGTTAGCTTCGTTGATAGCAATACGCTCGTGCTCAACGTCAACTACAAACAAGGCGTCTGGTAGACCGCCCATGTCCTTGATGCCGCCAATGGCGCGCTCAAGCTTTTCCATTTCACGTTGACGCATCAACGCTTCTTTTTTAGTCAACTGCTCAGAAGTACCGTCGCTGAACTGTGTTTCTAAGGTACGGAACCGATTGATTGACTGTCGAATGGTCTTGTAGTTAGTCAACATGCCGCCTAACCAGCGGTGGTTAACGTAAGGCATACCCACACGACTAGCATGTTCTTTAATCAACTTACCTGCCGCACGTTTGGTGCCAACGAACAATACTTTGTTCTTGTTGGAAGCCATGTTTTCAACGATTGCAAGCGCTTCATTCAAGGCTGGCAAGGTTTGGTCTAGGTTGATGATATGGATTTTGTTGCGAGCACCGAAGATGTACTGGCCCATTTTTGGGTTCCAGTAACGTGTTTGGTGGCCGAAGTG
>TARA_B110000914_G_scaffold69592_1_pt1 | contig 31486 bp, 29 predicted proteins | sample TARA_B110000914 | Tara Oceans TARA_B110000914 (sample SAMEA4397983) | marine metagenome | biome: Polar Biome; feature: [MES] marine water layer (ENVO:01000295) within the mesopelagic zone...; material: water (ENVO:00002006), including particulate matter (ENVO:01000060) such as......
CAAAATGGTCCGAATACGCACACCTTTAATCAGAATTTTTTACAAAAAGGAGCATTCAAAGGATTGATAAATGATGTTCCTGGGTTTTTAAATGTGAACACAAATCAGTTTATGGATAATGATATCAAACGTTATGTTGGTGGTTCTGGTACGTCTGTTTTAGGGAATAATATTAATTCTGATCAATTAATACCTAGTAAGGTTACAATTTATCAAAACTATCCAAATCCGTTTAACCCAACCACAAGTATAAACTATGATCTTTCAAATAAAGCATTTGTAAGTGTTTTTATTTATGATGTTCTTGGTCATGAGGTTAAGTCTTTAATTAATGCTGAACAAGAAGCTGGTTACAAATCTATTCATTGGGATGCTACTAATAGTCTTGGTAAGTCAGTGCCCGCTGGAATGTATATCTACACAATACAAGCAGGCGGGATTAGGCAAACCCGAAAAATGGTACTTCTGAAATAAGAAAATTTTAGTGGAGAACAAAGCCTCTCCCTCATTTGAGGCTTTGTTTTTAACTTGAATAAAAGAGCTGTTTAATACGTTTAAAAGAAGGAACCTCGGCGCATGAATATTTTTTATAAATTTGTTGTTTTAATTTTAATTTTTTATTCATTATCATTATCTCAGACTGAACTAACATGGACACCTACTGTTGTTAATTCATATGTTAATGCTCACTCAGATGCTGTATCACAAGGTGATGGCAATGGTATCGATATGTTTTTTAGGAATAGTGGAGTAGTTGTTAAAGGCAATTCTTATTTTTCTGTTAATGGTGTTCATCCAGTTAATCAGGGTGATTATTCAAGCTATTACCCTAAAAGTATCGTAAAGGCAAATTTAGAAACTGATGAAATCGAATTATTATGTAACTATTATGGTTCGTCATCTGATGTTCCATCAACTATAAGCGGTGTTGATGTAGATCATGAAATAGATATGGAAGGTTTGACTTTTGGTCCAGATAATGGTGAGACTTATATATATGTCGGTGATGAGTACAATTATATCTACCAAATAAATCTATCCGATTGCTCTATTTCTAAACAGTGGGATTTATCAAATATCGGTGTGTCAACTAGTACAGATAAAGGAATAGAAGCTATTACTTACTCATCAGAAACTGGATACTTCTATGTAGGTATACAAGATGATCTAGAAATTCATGAAATACAATTAAATGATATTGAAAATTGTTCAACAGCTTCAGATTGTTCTATTACGTTAATTAATTCTTTTTCAACTTTAAATTCACCGAGCGGTTTATTTTATGATTTGACGGAAGATCGTTTATTCGTTTTTGCCGGAACGATAACTAATGGAGAACAATATTTATATGTCTACACCACGAGTGGTGTCCTTGAATATTTTATTACTATACCTTCATCAGTTGGTATATCAAGAGGCGATGGTATATTTATAGATTCTGAATACGCATATATTGCAGATAGTCAAGGCCCCATGTGGCTAGATAGCGGATCCTTGGGAAAAAATCTTTTAAAAGTAAATTGGAGTGGTTTATCAAGTTTATCAATAAATGGAGAGAACCATAAGAACAATAAAAATACAATCCCAAGTTCATTTTCTGTGTATCAAAACTATCCAAACCCATTTAATCCTATCACGTCTCTGCGATATGATTTACCAAAGGATGGCTTAGTTAGTATTACAATCTATGACATGAATGGTAGAATTGTAAAAACACTAACAAATAGTTCACAAAGAGCAGGGTATAAGTCAGTTCAATGGAATGCTACAAATGACTTAGCACAATCAGTTTCTGCGGGATTGTATATTTATAGAATCCAAGTAGGAGAGTTTAGCGAGACTAAAAAAATGGTGCTCGTGAAGTAAATAGTTTCTTTTCAAAATCAAGCCTCGCTTTTTGCGGGGCTTTTTTGTTTATCATATAACTTCGTTATTTTAGATCATATTGGTATAGAATAGTTATTCTTAGTGTTTACGTATACAGCATAATAAATATTATAATTCCTGTTATAGAAACATACATCCAAATAGGGAAAGTAATTCTCGCGATTTTTTTATGTTGTTGAATTTGTAATACCATGCCTCTATATACACTGATCATCGCAAGAGGCAAGATAGACATTGCTAGTAAAATATGAGTTAAAAGGATTGGGTAATAAATAAAAGTCAGTTCACCCGTATATAGTTTTGGTCCACTTTTGAACCAATGATAAACAACGTAGCTAACAAGGAACAATGAAGATGTAAAAAAAGCAGAAAGCATTACGCTTCTATGCTTCTCACGTTTTTTTTGTCGTATTAAAACGTATCCAATAATGAGCAATATAGTTGTAATTAAATTCAATAAAGCGTTTACATATGGCAGTGAGGAAACATCGATAGCACCTTCAATCCCTTCCGGCCTTGGACCTAGTATCAAAAAAGCTACTGCGAGGCTTAAGACACCGGATAAAATGTAAATTATTTTTAACCAGAAATTTTCTTTTTCCATGATTATTATCTATTTAAATCAATAAATATTATGATCAGAAGTGCCGGGAGATATATAACAGAAGTTTTCAGAAGAAGCTTTGCATTGTCAGTTGTTGTGTCTCTCAGGAGAGGTATCCCAGAGATCAGATATGCAACACCCAATGCTAATGCACCCCAGAAATAAAAATTACCTAAAATTCCAGTTACAACAAAAAATAGGGAAACAGGTATAAGTAAAAATGCGTGCCATAAAATCTGCCTATTCGTTCTAAAATTTTCTTTTTCAATTACGGGAAGCATTTTAAAACCTGCTTTTGCATAGTCGTGTTTACACATTAGCGCAATTGCATAAAAGTGAGGGTGTTGCCATAGAAATAAAATTGAAAAAAGGATCCAAGCATTAGGGTCTAATTCATTTACTGATGCCGCCCAGCCACCCAAAGCCGGCATAGCACCTGGGATTGCACCTATAGTAGTATTGAGCCAAGTAATTCTTTTGAGTGGAGTATAAACAAAAATATATAATAAAACAGTAAAGAGCCCGAGTATCGCTGTTAATAGATTTACCATAGTGGCAAGAATGATTAGGCCAAACATAGAAAGGATTAATCCGAAATAAAGTGCAGTTTTGGCATCTATTAATCCAGATGGGATTGGTCTAGATTTTGTTCTATCCATTAATTTATCGAGGTCTCTCTCAACATAGTGGTTAATTGCGCCAGCGCCGCCACACAAAAAAGCAGTTCCAAACATCGTTAGTAAGAAATTGTAAATATTTGTATTTCCAGTGCTGCCTAGATAATAGCCAAGAGCTGTAGAAACAAGTATTAGCATGCTTATTCTGGGCTTTGTGAGCTCAAAAAATGCGCTAAATTGACTTTTTGCTGGGGATGGTGTTCTCTTCATACACTTGCGCTAAAGTTTTTTAAAAAAGAATTGATATGGTTTCTAAGTATGGAGATACTGCCGTCATCGGTTCCATTATAGTATTGTCGGATATTCCCATTTTTATCAATTAAGACAAATTTCACTGAATGGCCTGCTGGCAAGCTTTCAGACATGAACATAAAACCTTCCCTGTTAAGTTTTTTAACGCTCTCCATATCAGTTCTAAGAAATTTCCAGCGAGCATCGTTTACGCCGTTGGCATCAGCGTATAATTTCAAAACCTCTTGGGTATCATATTCCGGGTCCACTGATATCGATATAAATTGCAAATTTGGGTGAAGTTTGTATTGTTTGTAAAGCGTGCGCATATTATTCGACATAATGGGACAAGGTCCAGGGCAGCTCGTAAAGATAAAATCTATAATAGAAATTTTATTTTTTAAACTGTCTTGATTAAAAGGCTTACCAATATGGCTAGTCATATCAAAGCTAGGCACTTTTTTTATAATTGGAGGAAGCTCTTGTATAGAATTATTCGCTTTTGAAATAACCCAGGTTGCACTAATACCTAGAAAGCTAACGATAGTGATCAAAGTAATTATATAGCTCTTTTTAATCATGGTTCTATGGAAATTTTCCAAAAAGTAAATACAGACACGGCTAATCCGATTAAAAGTGATGAAAACCACATATGGAATAATTGCATGAGTGGCTTCACATCAAAAAAAACTAATGACTCTCCAAGCAGTATTTGAGTAAATATCAATATCATTATAAAATTAACAGAATTTACCATAAATGGTGATGCCTTGAATTTATTATCATAAACAATTTTTCTTAGATAGAGCGTAAGGCCCAATAATGAGAACCCTAAAATAGTGTGCATGTATTTAAAAGGGCCTAACATTTTTAGTAAAATAATACTTTCAATTAGGGGGTTGTCTTTTCTGCTAATATCTAAACCTCCTCTAATTTCTGTTCCAATAATTATCTCGATAAAAAGGCAGGCTAATATTCCAACTATTACGCTTTTCAAATGAGGGTGATATCTGCTAGTTTTCTCAAAGTTTCCAACAATAAGAAAGTATGATTGAATAGAGCTGTAAATAATGAGCCCGATGATTATGAGCGCGAGCAGTAAATGGATAGTAATTGTTATTGGATCTAGTACCGTATCAACCAACTTAGCTCCGACCCAACCCTCTAGAAGTGTTAATAAAAAGGCTGAAGATATCGATAATAAAACTTTTTTAGATTTTTTAAAATGTAAGTAGCCCAGCACAAATGTTATCAAAATAATAAAACCTACTAAGGCGCCAAAAAGTCTATTAAGGTATTCAACCCATGCGAGGACTAAATTAAATTTTTCCGGGTCTATATAATCAGGCAATTGACTTAAGCTTGTTGGTGGAACCCATCGCCCAAAACATCTTGGCCAGTCAGGGCAGCCCATACCCGCACCAGAAACTCGCACTAGCCCTCCGATAAAAATCAGCAGGTAGGTAAATACCATTGATAATATTGAAAATTGAAAATATCGTTGCATAATAAGGTTATAAATTATGTACCAAGCGCCTAATAAATCTTAGTACTTTTATTATCGTTTTATAATTGACCTTTATGGTAATATTATATCTAATATTTTGGTCTAAAAAATAAGCTTATTAAATAATGTCAAAATCTTTAAATCAAATTGAACTCGGTACTTCTTGCATAGTAAAAGAATCTGGGCAGCCAGGCACTCTGCAGAGGATTTTTTACTATCCCACAAAATATTTAGTTAAAACAGAGGATGGTGAATTCCAATATTATTCCACCCACCAAATTACTTTTGAGGGCTATGATCGACCAAAAACCAGTTTAAGTATTCCAGATGTTCCCTATGACAGTGTCGGTTCAAATTATGCTGTATGGGTACCTTTTCAAGCGGAAAGTCAGGTGGAACATCATTTCCTAAGCAGCAAGCAGATTGTATGGGAAATGATTACTTCATTGGAATTATACAATGTTTGGTTTGATGGTATTCAGAGGGCGAAACCAGACGTTACCGTTGAACGTTATGTGCATCAATTTTCTTTCGACAAGTTGCCCTTAAAGCCTGGGGCTTTTTTCAAAATAAGACCAGCAACTCTGGCTCCTTGGTTTCGATGTAGAATTATTACGATGGAAAAAGAAAAAGAGTTTGGTTTTGATTTTAGAATGAACCCATTCTATAGTGAATACGTATCGTTTAAGATAGAAGAATCTAAAAACGGTGTATTTGTTATATGCAATAGGTTTAGTAGGGGCCCATTGTCATTCCTTGCCCTTTTTAACTGGAATAAAGGTAAATCAAAAATTTTACAAAAACTTGCCGAAATTACACCCACAATTGAACTAAAAGAGGATGATAACCCCAGCAGCTTAGATAGTGCCGCTAAAGAGCCTCAACTTAATAGAGAACAAACTATCGCTTTCGTTGTAAATAAATCTTTAGATGGTGATAATGACCCTTTAAATGCATTGTCTGATAAGGTTACTCGAGGAAAAGCAAAAGCATTATTAGTTAAAATTAAAAGAGGTTCAGCTGAGAGGCCATCTATGCCAGATATGAGCGCATCTGCGCCTGTCCAGTCACAAAGCAGTATCGAATTGACGCAAGAGCAGACAATAGCGTTAGTAGTAAATGAATCATTAGATGGCAATAATGACCCATTAAATGCGATTGAGGATAAAGTAACCAGAGGAAAAGCTAAAGCATTGTTAGTTAAAATTAAGCGTGGTTCTGCTGAAAGGCCTCAAAGACCTAGTCCCGCATCATTGGATCAATCAAGCCAAGTCCCAGCTGAGATTGGCCTTTCTAAAGATCAGGTTTTTGCTATTGCTGTAAATAAAGGTGCAAATGGTGATATGGAAGCAGTCAATGCTATTGAGGACAGAGTTACCAGGGGAAAAGTCAAAGCTTTATTGGTTAAAATCAAAAGGGGCGCTGCTGAGCTTCCTCCAATGCCAGATATTTCACCATCGAAAAATGCTCCAGCTAATGAACAAAAAGCAGAGAGTGAAGATGAAATGATTACAAGACTAGTTGCTGTTGGCGTAGGAGGCGATATGGAAGAAATAAACGCTTTAGAAAACAGAGTTATAAGAGGGAAAATAAAAGCTGCAATTGTAAAGGAAAAGAGAAAGAAATAATTATTGTGGACGATGAAAAGTATAATCCAATGTCTTTTTCTCAACTTTTTTCAGTTGTAGTATGTACGTTACTTTTAATTCTGTATGTTTCCTTAGTCACGTGGGTGCTTTAAAAATTGAATTTTGATTGGTTTACAATGTCCTGGTTGCAGCAAAATCTTGAATGGGCAGTTGGTCTTTTATTAGTAGGTATTATTATTTTATTTTTTTTCCCACTTTTACTAGGTCGCCAGCTTAAAGAAGAAGAAGATAAAAAATGATTAGTTCGAATGGCTCCCTGCCAATAATATCAATCTTAATTTTAATTTTTTCCATGCTCCTAATTTCAGAACTTTTTAAGTTGAAAAAAACCCAGAGGAGATTAGTCAAAAAGTTTGATATTCTTCGCAAAGATTTAGATGTTATTAAAGATAAAAAAGAGCATTAGGCTATTGAGTTTTTTGAGTATTTCTAAGTAATATAAATAATGGAAGATATAAAAACAGAGGAACAAAAGAAGAACGAAAATAGCAGAATATATGTTCTGTTTTATTCTTTCTTTTTAATACCGTTTATGATCGCTGTTTTTGGGGCGGTATTTTTTTTACTTTTCAAATTTGTTACTTATGAAACAAACGATGTTGAGAAATTATTAAATCAAGTAAAAATTGGATCAGCATCAAAAAGGTGGCAGTCTGCATTTGAGCTAGCAAAAGTATTAAATAACCCTGATAGAGAGCCACTATCGTCCTCATTTAAAGACCAACTCTCTTCGGCCTACTTAAGGTCTATTCATGATGACCCTTTGGTCAGGTCCTATTTGGCAATGGCGATGGGAGCAACGCAGGACACAATATTTGGACAGAATTTGATATTGGGATTAGGAGATGAAAGTATTGAGACTAGGATTGCTGCTTTACAAGCGCTTGGCATGATTCAATATGCTCCTGCCGTTGAGCCTATTAGCAGATTAATGCAAGATACGGAGACAGAAACTGAAAGATTATCAGCTACAATCTCTTTAGGAATGATCGGAGATAGTACTGCAATCCCTTTCCTAGAAATTTTGCTTGAGGATGAAGAGGCAAACATTCGATGGGATGCCGCAATCGCCTTAGCAAAAATGGGCAGTAATAGCGGAGCATACATTATAGAAGGTTTATTAGATAGAAAGTATTTAAACAAATTTATTCAGATCGATCCTGTCGAGCAGCAGAAGGTTCTTATGGTGGCAATAAAAACAGCTTCAATTTTATTTGATAAAAGGTTCGAAGATGATTTAATTTCTTTATCTAAAAATGATGCGGATCTTAAAATTAGAGACGCTGCAATTAAAGCTTTAGAAAATAATTATAGTAATGGAACCAATTAATTATGAGTGAGCCTAAAAATAATATTGCACCTAGGGCAGCAGTGGGTGCTGTCAGCAAAGGCCGTAAAACAACAATTGAAAGGCGTAGCTTTTTTAGTTGGCTTGCTGTTGGTTGGATAGGCTTCGCTGGAGTTACTGGTGGGTTTTTTACAGTTATCCTTCGCTTTCTTTTTCCAAATGTGCTTTTTGAGCCACCCCAGTCTTTTAAAATAGGCTTTCCAGATAAGTTTGCTCCAAATTCTGTAGATATAAGCTATAAAAAAGATTTTAATGCATGGATTGTTAGAGATGATGCGTCTATTTTTGCACTTTCTACTGTTTGCACTCATCTGGGTTGCACACCAAATTGGTTGGCTACTGATAATAAATTTAAATGTCCTTGCCATGGCAGTGGCTTCAGAATGACTGGAATACATTTTGAAGGTCCAGCGCCCCGACCTCTAGAGAGATTTAAAATTGGGGTTGCTGATGATGGTCAAATTCTCGTTGATAAAACTAAAAGTTATAAATGGGAGAAAGGAGAATGGGAGAATAAAGATTCTTTCTTGAAGGTTTAGAAATGAGTGATAAAAACGACAAATCAATATTAGAAAAAATGGGAGAGTCCCAAGTTTGGAAATCTATCATAAGATCAGGTATTCCTCGTACAAGAAGGCAGCGGATGCATGCTATTCTTGGCAGTGTTTTCCTTCATTTGCATCCTGCTCGCTTACCCAAGCATGCTGTTAAGGTTGGGTATACGTGGTGCATGGGTGGGTTATCTTTTTTCCTTTTCGTTAACCTAACAATAACCGGCATATTACTTATGTTTTATTACCGGCCTACAGTAGAATATGCATTTACTGATATCATTGACTTATCGGAACAAGTCCCGTTAGGTATAATGCGGGAATTGCACCGGTGGGCAGCTCATTCGATGGTTTTAATTGTTTGGCTTCACATGGTCAGAGTATTTATGACTGGTTCTTATAAGCCTCCTAGAGAATTTAATTGGGCTATTGGTGTTATTTTGATGGTGTTGACGATGCTACTTTCATTTACCGGTTATTTACTTCCTTGGGATCAATTAGCAATTTGGGCTGTTACTGTCGGTTCAAACATGGCTAGAGCAACTCCTTTTCTTGGTAATGAAGGTCCTGGTGCTGCTCTTTTGGCCATAGGTGATATTAATTTGGTTCATGTAGGTTCAGATGTGAGATTCGCTCTTTTGGGTGGCCGATTTGTGGGGGAAGCAACGCTCTTAAGGTTTTATGTGCTTCACTGCATAGCAATTCCTTTTGTTGCAATGATTTTTATGGCTGTTCATTTTTGGAGGATTAGAAAAGATGGAGGTATCTCTGGTCCCCTGTAAAAGGTTCTTGAGTTATTAAATGCAATGAGTATATCCGCTCTAAAATCTTTAATTGATGCGCTTTCTGCGCCGACGATTAGTTTTACGATACTAACAGTAATATTTCCTTTTATTTTTCCGCCATCGGATTGGTTTGAAAAAATTCATAGAAAATCTGGCTTGTGGAGAATCTGGACAAAGTTAGGCGGCGTTATAGGAATAATTCTAATCACTGCTTTTTTTGTGATTGGTTATTTTGATCCATATTTTAATAAGACTTTAACGAAAGCTGATAACTTCCCTATAGTTTTAATGATTTATTCAATGTGGTTTTACATATGGTTGGGAATGTTTAAAGCTTACAGGAATGATGTTAGGTTAGATCAAGGCCTAAAGCCGAATGAATATAATGACCCGGATGATAAAGTCTTGGTTTGGCCCGATTTAGTATATATTGAATTTATTGCTTTGATATTATTTCAAGTCTTTTTGATTGTTTGGTCAATAATAGTAGCTGCTCCAATTGAAGAGCCTGCTAATCCGGCTTCTACTCCAAATCCTTCAAAAGCTCCATGGTACTTTTTAGGTTTACAAGAAATGCTAGTTTACTATGATCCATGGATTGCAGGTGTACTGCTTCCAACATTCATTATTGTTGGTTTGATGGCAATTCCCTATGTGGACATTAATAAGAAAGGCGATGGCTATTACTCCTTTAAAGAAAGAAGGGTTGGTATGTTTATCTTCATGTATGGTTGGGTCGTATTGTGGTTATTCCTGATCATCATTGGAACCTTCTTTAGGGGCCCGAATTGGAACTTTTTTGGGCCATTTGAATATTGGGATATCCATAAAGTAGAAGCGCTAACTAATGTAAATTTATCTGAAATATTATGGGTGAAATGGTTCAATCAGGGACTTCCTTCAAATATTCTTATTAGAGAAGGCCTGGGGTTTGTAATAACTGGATTATACTTATTTGTCTTACCTGTTGTTTTAGCAAAGACATATTTAAAAGATATGTACGCAGCCTATGGACCTACCAGGTTTGTAACTATAATGATGCTTGGGTTAGTTATGCTTGCGCTGCCAATCAAAATGTATTTGCGTTGGGTTTTCAACCTTCAATATATAGTCGCCATACCGGAATGGTTTTTTAATATTTAATGCTGAGTAAAAAAGATGTTTAAAAACGACGAACGATATTGGGATATTAATCTACTAAATAAATGGTTTGCTATTTCTTCCTTAGTTTTCCTTGCTGTAATTGTGTGGATGTTTATCGATGATAACGACGATGAATTTAAAGAATATCAAAAAGAGTTTAGGAAGCTCCAAGTAGATATAGCTAAAAGTAATTTAGATGAAGAACAGTTATTGGTTAAAGGTAAAACGGAAGAGTTTGAAACGGCATTAGAAGAAGCTGTAGAAATATTTGATCAAAAATCTGAAGAAGTAAAAAATATTAATAGTGAATTAGGAGAACTTAGAGCAGGCTTTTATAACACCAACCTTACTTATGCTGCAAACAAAGCGAAATTGGATGTATTAAAATTTGAGTTAGAGAGCGCTAACCTTAAAAGTGGAGATGAATCTGATAAGATAAGAAAAGAATATCAAGAAAAGTCAGCATCTTTTGATGAAATAAAACTTACTAAAGAGCAATATGAAATTGATATTTCTAATTTGGAGAGATTATTAAAAAGCTTGAAAACTGATATTAAATCTGCTCAAAATGATAGAGATAAAGTGCTCAAGCAGGTTGATCTTGCGCAAAATAAACTTGCGCTGTTAGATAGGTCCGAAATGTCATTCATGAATAAAGTGGGAGACATTGTTAGAGACCTTCCTATCTTAGATTTCATGGATCCTTACTATAAAGTAAAGCAAACGGTTGTCAAGGATGTTTTATATGATGTCAATTTTACGGCAATGCCTGCTGTAGATCGTTGCACTAGCTGTCATCTAGGTATAGCAAATCCTGATTTTAAAAATGCTGAGCAGCCTTACACTACACACCCTGATTTAGATCTTTATTTGACCAGTAAATCACCGCACCCGGAAGAGTCTTTTGGTTGTACATCGTGTCATTCTGGCCGGAGTAGGGGGACATCGTTTATTTCATCAGCTCACACGCCTAATACGCCTCAACAAAAGAAAGAGTGGAAGGATAAATATCATTGGAAACCGGTTAAACATTGGTTGCAACCAATGTTACCGACCAGATATACTCAGGCTAGTTGTTTTAAGTGTCATCAAAATACAAGTGATTTAGCTGGTGCAGAAAAAATTAATTTAGGACTCACGCTGATTGATCGATCTGGTTGTAATGGTTGTCACGTGTCTGGCAATTGGGAAGCAAAGGGAAAATCGGGGCCAGATTTACGAAAGCTAAATGAGAAGTCTCATCCTGAATGGGTATCAAAGTGGATTAAAAATCCACGCAGCTTTAGATATAACACTCGCATGCCTCATATTTTTGAGCAAGCGAATCAAGAGAAGCCTAACATTGCTAAGCGCAACATAACTGAAATAGCTTCGATCACTCATTATTTGTTCGAGAATAAAGAAGTAAAAAAATCGATAAATCCTTCAAAGTATTTAGGAAATCCTTCTAATGGACAAAATTTATTTTCTGCCATTGGATGTATGGGATGTCATGTTAAAGAGCAAGATCCATCTATGGCTCCGTCACCTGGTACTTTTAAAGAGCTTACAAAGCTTCAAGGTCCAAATTTGATTGGTATGGGCTCAAAGGTCACGCCTGAATGGTTATTTAATTGGCTTAAAAAACCTCATGAATATATGCCGTCAACAAGAATGCCAGACTTGCGCTTGAGTGATAGTGATGCTAGGGACCTTACAGCTTATCTTTACGATAATAAAAATTATGATTTTGATCAATTAGATGCTCCAGTTGCAAATGATGAGGTACTTGATGAACTTACTTTAGATTGGCTGATGAAAATGAATCCTGAAAAATACGCAGTCGAAAAAGCATCAAAGATGAGTAAAAATGATAAGATGTCATTTGTGGGTGAAAAAAGTATTAGACATTATGGCTGTTATGGATGTCATAACATAGATGGTTTTATGGATGCGAAGCCTATTGGTGTTGAAATAACGCAAGAAGGTTCAAAGCCTGTAGATAAATTTGATTTTGGGCTTTACCATGATATCCCTCATACTATCCATGATTGGATTGAAAATAAATTACGAACTCCGAGAATCTATGATCGAGGCAAAGAGAGCGGACCTTTAGATTTATTAAGAATGCCTAACTTTCATTTTTCCGAAGAAGAGATTGAAGCCGTCACTATGGCGGTACTATCTTTTAACACTGATAAAGTTGGAGAAACTTTATTAGCTCATAAAAAGGTACCTGAAAGTAATAAAGAAGGTCATCGATTAGTTAAAAAGTATAATTGTCAAGGTTGTCATTTGATTGAAAACAGAGGCGGTCAGCTAGTTGAGCAGATTGGTTCACCTGAATATGGCCCCCCAAACTTGAATTCTCAAGGTAGAAAAACAAATCCTAATTGGTTGATTAAATTTTTTAATAACCCAATGACAGTCAGGCCAAATATTCAGGTCAGAATGCCTAGCTTCCATCAAATTAATGATCAAGAGTGGGATACTATTATTAAGTATTTTCAAAGTGTAGACGATGAAAACACTGGATATAGAGCGCCACATCAATTTGTCAAAAATAGCAGTAAATTTAAAGCTGGTGAAAAAATTCACGAGATAGGTGCTTGTAATAATTGTCATTTTTATGGCACAAAATTTCCAACCCAAGTTGCTTCGACTTGGGCTCCTAACCTCGCTATGACAAAAGAGCGTCTCAATCCAGAGTGGTTAGTTGATTGGCTGAGAAACCCACAGGAAATTATGCCTGGCACAAAAATGCCTGCTCCTTACTTACCAACTCCTGATGTTCTCGAGACCAGCGATGCAAGACAGATATGGGGTAGAGATCTTGTTAAACTTAAAGGAGACCAAGAAGCTATGCTTGAAGGTCTTAGAGACTATATGTGGGATATCAAAGGGAAAGTAGATATTAGTGATGAGGTAAAAGATTACTTTGATGAAAATGGTTATGACTTTTCAGATGGAAACGATGAAGAAGAAGATGAAGACTGGGGTGATGATGATTGGTAAAATCATTACTTCATAAATTTCACATAATTATTTAATTCTTTTCCTACTTCACCAGCTAACCACTCATCACCTTCCCAAACTTTTAGGAGTTTTCTGCCTGGTCCAATTAATACTGATCTTAGATTGTGTCCAATATTATTTTCTTCAATACCCCAGTATGAAGATCCCACCTCAGATGTTAGAGTATATAAATCACTAATATTTTTCACACTAGACCATACCATCCAATTAGGATAGTCTTTTATTATGTTTCCATAATATGAATCGAGTACTGCTGGTGTGTCATAAATGTAATCAAAACTGACCATAATAAATTTCAGCTTACTAGAATCTTTAAATTTCCGTGCTAATACGCCATTTTTTATTACAACAGCCGGGCACATATTTGGGACAGGACATCTTGTAAAAATAAATGAAATAAAGATATAACTATCTTTAAATTGATTTAAACTGGTTAAATCTCCCTTAGAGTTGATTAAGTTTACTTCGCTCAAGTTTTGGCCAATTTCTTTTTGATGGTATTCATCTTCTGCCCAAAATTCATCATCCTCAAATTCTAAAGAACTTTGTCCAAGTTTCTTAAAATTTTCTGCATAACTAGTTTTTTCTGTTATAATAAAGTCAAAACTGATGCTATCATGTTTTGTTATATTTTTTAAAATTGTTTTGTTTTTAATTTTGAATGGCATGACCATTGGCATCATAAATCCACTTATAGAATCGTGATCTACTAAAATTGACTTTGCATCTTCATCTATATCAAGTACAACACCTGTGACCTCATATACTTTATATGCTTCTGAGCATGAGAAAAGTAATGGAATAAATAAATATATAATTTTCTTTTTCATTAAAAAAAAAGCGAACAATTTGTTCGCTTTTTAGATTATATAATTAAGTCGTTTATTTTTTCTTAGGTCTTGAAAAAGTAAAGTCTTTTGTGACCGGTTCAGCGCCAACTGTTACCTTGTCTACGATAACTTTTTTCTTAAATTTTTCTTGCCAACAAACTACTTCATATGTGCCAGCTGGAACGTTTTTAATTTCGTAATTACCATTTTTGTCTGTAACTGAGTAATATGGATGATCTGAGACTAATACCCAAGTTTTCATCCATGGGTGGACATCGCATTTAATGTAAAATGGGTCTTCGGCCTTATCAAATTTAGATTTCTTCTGTTTCACAACCTTTGGCATCGCGAAATTGAACTCTCTATTCTTTTTTGGTATTGAGTGAATATTGTGTAATGTGGCATCACTATTTTTAATAAGTAGTTCTTGGCCTGCTTGTATTCCAAAAACATGTGGGGTGTAAACGCACCCTTTTTGATCTAGCTCAACAGATTCTTTTGGTATGCCACCTGTATATTTTACATCTCGCAAATATACAATGCTTTCAGCTAGCTCTCCTTTAGTGTTGACCTTGAAACTTTCGGAAAACACTTTACCTGAATGAGCTGATCCACAAACTGGATCGGCATCCATTCGCAGAGGTCTCTTTTTTGGTGGTTTTCCATCGTATTTAACTTTGCCTACTATATCGCCAGCATTTGCATCAATCATAAAACAAAAAAGTATGAGAAATGTTAGGATACTTTTGAATATATTCATATTAAGAATTCCTTTTTATTGTATTAATTATGTTTTAAATCTATTACAAACTAGATAATGACTTCAATACTATTAACGCATTTACACAAGCTATCAATTTTTATAGATTTTTGAGGTTTTAGATTATGTACTCTTTTATGGTTATATGTTATTTACTAATGGTGGTTAATCTCTGTGCAATTACAGTTTGTGGCTTAATGGGTGTCTATGACATATCATTTTTTGGCGCAAATCATGCTCAATTTGGGTTGCTTGCAATTTTATTATTTGTATTTACTGAGACAATTGTCATGTATTTTTTTATTGCGACTGCAAAAAGTATAAAAAATATTTTAATAGAAAGTGATAGTTCAACCTCTGAACAACTTTGGGGCCGGATTAAGGATATTAAAAATATTATTTTCCCTCAGACAATGCTGACTATTACACTGATTGGGGCATTATATATATTCTATTTTGGCTATGTTTCCTCAAACTCTAATAATTCTGATTTCGCATACACCTGGTTTTCTGTCCCCTTTTTTATTCTCGGTTATTTGCATCATATATGGACTCTAAAAGTAAAAAATGATTCTTTTAAAATGCAAATTGATGTAATCAAGAATCTCCCATACAATTCTTAAGATAAATGTATTACATGGCAAAATCACTTCAGCTTCTTGGTGTTTTCTCTATACCTATTGGCGTGGTAGTTAAATACCCCCAATTAATGGACCCTAAATTATTATTGGCGTCCTTGATTATATTTGGTTCAGGCATGGCTATTGAAAAATATCTACTAAAATAAGTAATTATTTTATGGGATTTTTTTGCCGCAAGGTAATAAATTTAACATTATTAAATAACATAATAAATATGGCTAAATACAATCATTTAAAAGGTATCCCAGAACTACCTGACTCTCCTAACATCAAAAAGAAGAGGCCTAAATCTGTAGCTGTTGTTGATGAAGATAACTGCACAGGTTGTCAAGCCTGTGTTCCTTTCTGTCCAGTAGATTGTATCGAATCCGTGCCAAAAGAAAAGTATGGCATTCCGATTCCACCGGTTCAAATACGATTCGATGAATGTATAGGCTGCGTAGTCTGCGCTAGGGTTTGTACAAAAATGACCTGGGATGCAATAAGAATGATTGATACAGATACATTTGAAGATTTATACGGAATGAAAATAAATTAAGTAAACGTTGCTGGAGTAATAAATTGTATTCAAATTCTAATAATCACGACCACCATGAAGAAAATTTCATTCAGAAATATATATTCTCCGTAGACCATAAAGTCATAGGTATACAATACGGTATAACTTCTCTATTGTTTTTATTATTTGGTTTTTCGTTGATGGCTATAATGCGGTGGCAATTAGCTTACCCTGGAACAGAAATTCCGATAGTAGGTTTTATTTTTGGAGAGAGTGGTGTTTTAGCATCTGAGCAATACAATTCTCTTGGTGCTATGCATGGTACTATAATGATTTTCCTTGGGATTGTTCCATTAGCAGTCGGAGCATTTGGTAACTATTTAGTTCCACTTCAAATTGGTGCTATTGACATGGCATTTCCAAAGTTAAATGCCGCTAGTTATTGGACATATTTTGTTGGTGGCGTAATTATGATTTCTAGCTTTTTTATGCCTGAAGGTGCCGCAAGATCTGGTTGGACTTCTTATCCTCCACTATCTGTATTTGAAAATGGTCAAACAATATGGCTTATTTCAATGATCTTTTTAATAACTTCATCTTTATTGGGTTCAATGAATATTATTGTTACAATTGTTCAGCTAAGAGCACCCGGTTTAACGTGGATGCGTCTTCCTCTTTTTACATGGACACAGTTTGTAACATCATTTCTTTTGGTTCTTGCATTTCCACCATTAGAAGCGGCTGCAGTATTGCAACTAATGGACCGAGTTGCGGGTACAAGTTTCTTCCTTCCAAGTGGTCTAGTTATGTCTGGTGAAATAGTTGATGTTGCGGGTGGCGGTTCTCCCCTATTGTGGCAACATTTATTCTGGTTTTTAGCTCACCCAGAGGTTTATGTTTTAATATTGCCTGCACTTGGAATAGTTGGCGAAATACTTGCAAATAATACTAGAAAGCCAATTTGGGGATATAAATCTATTGTTTACTCAACGGTCTTTCTTGGGTTTATGTCTTTTATCGTATGGGCACATCACATGTTCTTAACGGGTATGGGGCAAGCGATGAGTGCATTTTTCCAAACCACTACCATGATAATATCAATTCCTTCTGTCGTCATTTTGACTTCTTATTTTTTATCACTTTGGGGAGGATCAATCAGGTTTAATACACCTATGCTATTTGCGCTAGCATTTCTGCCTATGTTTGGAATAGGAGGTCTTACTGGGTTGCCCTTAGGTTTAGCTGCTAGTGATATATATTTACATGATACATATTATGTAATCGGTCATTTTCACTACGTTGTAGCGCCTGGAACCATTTTTGCTTTATTTGCTGGAATATATTATTGGTTTCCGAAGATTACAGGTAGGAGAATGAGTGAGGTCTTAGGTAAACTACATTTTTGGCCCTCATTAATTTTCATGAATGGTATTTTTATGCCAATGTTTATTCAGGGACTTGCTGGCGTTTCAAGAAGGTTAGCAGACGGTGGGGTGTCTTATGCTCATGCAAGTGGTGTATTACAATGGAATGAGTTTATGTCAATTTCTGCATTTTGCCTTGGACTATCCCAAATCCCATTTATCGTTAATATTTTTATGTCATTATTTACTGGAGAGAAATCAGACAGGAACCCTTGGAAATCAACTACTATTGAATGGGCTGCGCCATCACCACCTTTAGCACATGTTAATTTTGATTCTGAAATCACCGTGCATCGAACGGCTTATGAATATAGTGTTCCTGGGTCTAAAGATGATTTCATCCCTCAAACAGAAAGTTAGAACAGAATGGAAATACCTTACGTAGTAGAAGAAAGAGAAGATACAGGTCTAATTAATTCAAAGTTAGGAATTTGGATTTTTCTAGCTTCAGAGGTTATGCTATTCGGGGGCTTATTTTCTGCTTATATCTTTTTAAGAACCGCTGCACTCCCTGGCGATTTTGAGCGCTGGGCAAGTGAGCTTAGTGTGCCGATGGCGACTGTTAATACGATGGTTTTAATATCTTCTAGTGTATCAATGGTAATGGCTTGGGCTTCCTTAAAAATGAAAGATTTTTCAAAGTATAAAATGTACCTAGGGCTTACAATTCTTTGCTCTTTTATCTTTCTAACTATTAAATATTTTGAATATTCAGGAAAATTTGCTCATGATATTTACCCCTCAAGTAATACTTTTATGGCAATATATTTTACTCTCACTGGCTTACATGTACTTCACATCATTGGTGGTGTAGTAGTCATGTTGTACTTTTACCTTCCAATTAGTCATAGTATGTGGGAAAAACAACCAGAACAATTTACAAACAGAATTGAAGTCTTTGGATTGTACTGGCACTTTGTCGACCTGGTCTGGATTTTCTTATTTCCTGTTTTATATTTACTATAAGGATTGATTTATGAGTGATAATCACAATTCAGCCTCAATGCAAAATCATATTAGAATTTATTTAATGGTCTTCGGAGCACTTGGCGTTTTGACAATAATTACGGTTTTAGCGTCTTACCTAAATTTGAGTACATCTGAAGGTATTTTCCTTGCTCTTATAATTGCTTCTGTAAAAGCTTCCCTAGTCTTAGGTTATTTTATGCACCTAATTTCTGAAAGAAAATTGATTATTTGGATTCTTCTTATTACAGTGTTTTTCTTTTTTGTAATGATATTTTTACCTTTAATCTCTAACATAGATCACGCTGGAGATCCAGCCCAATGGTGGGAGGTTATTTAAATGATTGGAATTAAGACATTTCATTTATTTTTTATTGGGTTGTCCATAATTTTAACAGGTTGGTATAGTTATTTTGAAATAACAACACCGACGAATCCTGGAAGCATATCAATAATTCTTGGAATTACTTCATTATTATCAATGCTAGCATTGAGTTTTTATGGATACAGCGTTTACAAGAAATTTAAAAAGTTATAATAATGCATTATATTAAAATAATAATATTTATAGTTGTCTTTTTAGCTAGCTCACTGCATGCCTGTGGAACATGTTATGGTGATCCTAATTCTGCAGCAGTAGAAGGTATGAACTGGGCGATTATTTCTCTACTCGTTACAACTGGAGGAGTATTATCTGGTATAAGTATTTCTATTTTTAGTATTGCCAAAAAATCAAAGAAGTATAATGAATCTAAGGAATTTTAAGTTTTGCTAGAATTTTTACAAAGTTTAGGTCTACCTCAAAATCTATCAATTCAAGGTGAGCACATAGATAACGCAAATGTTTTAATGCATTGGCTCATGTTGTATCTGTTTATAGGTTGGGGCGCATTTTTTATTATCAGCCTTTATAAATTCCGAGCATCAAAAAATAAAAAAGCAGATTATTACGGTGTTAAATCTCATCTCTCATCCGTTCTGGAAGGTGCTGTAGCTATTGTTGAAATTGTAGCTCTTTTTGGGTTCTCTTATCCTATATGGGCGTATAGAGTCAATGATGTCCCTGACAGTAGAGATGCCGTGAATATTAGAGTCATTGCTCAACAGTTTGCATGGAATTTTCACTATCCAGGAGCTGATGGTGTTTTTGGGAGAACGGATATTAATCTAGTAGATGAGTCTGAGCAAAATTTTATTGGTATCGATAGATCAGATGCCTTTGCAAAAGATGATATCATTCTTCAAAATCAGATGCATATTCCAGTAAATAAAAAAATTAGAGTAGATTTATCTTCAAAAGACGTTATTCATAACTTTAAACTACCTGAGCTAAGAGTTTCTCAAGATGCTATTCCTGGTATGACAATACCTGTTCATTTTACGGCAAAAACCACATCTAATGAATTTTTAGAAAGTGTTAAAGGAACTCCTCGTGAGGGAAAAGGGCTTGAAATAGCTTGTGCTCAGTTATGTGGTATTACTCATTATAGAATGCGTGGATACTTGACTGTCGATACTGATGAAGAATATAATGATTGGCTTGCAAGTGAGGCTGAGTATTTAGATTTTGGTGATGAAGAAGATGAATGGGGTGGAGATGATGACTGGTAGATTCATTGTGGATAAAAACGGATAAAAAAGCCTTATCAAGTAGAGGGTTTTTTATAACCAGGCGTTATTTAAAGAGTCGCTAATATTTTATTGATCAGAGTTTTTTTACTAAACCACCAAAACTCTGATCTATTTTGAATCCTTGTTTATAAAAAAAGTTCTCGTGGTAAAAACCAACTGTTACTATGCTATGACCATTTCGAAGCATTCTATTAAAAAAATCATTCATTAGTCGTTCACTCAAATTTCTTTGCTGATATTTATTCATAATTACAACCCACTCAAGATGTACTCTTAAATTATTTTTTACTTTATAATAAAGGCCGCCGACTACTTTGTTTCTACTATTTAATAAAAATAAAAACTCGTGGTTCACATTAAATGTCACCGAAAGGTTCTCTTTGGATATGATGGTTTGAAATTTGGCAATTTCTTTTGGTTGAAAAGGGGGACGAATTGTATAAATATTACCTATAGAATCCTCAGTTTTAAATACTAATTCTAGATTTTTTTTATCTCCTTTTTTTGTTTTTGCTAGCTCTACATAATCAGCTGCATCTATATGAGGATACAACATTCTTGGTAAGAAAAACTTCTCATCTTCTTTTAATTTAGTGTCTATTAAAATATTTTCAATTCTATCTTTTAAATTCCATGGGCTTAAAGATTTTTCCCTCATATCTTTGATAATTGATTGGAAATAGGTGTTTAAACGGTCTCCTGAATTTTTTAAACAAGTCATCATGAAAAACCGTACTCTTGTTTCAGGGTATTCATCTAATAATGTATTCAAATTATAATCATGATAGAGTTCTTTTAAAATTGAGGCCTTTGCTTCATTCGTAGCATTATTGTTTAAATCAAGCCACCTTTCATATCGTAATGCCGCAAAAACAACTGGCTTTGTTAGAACTCCAAAAGTATCAAAATCATTTAAAAAACTATTAATCCGATTTTCGGTGAGCCCTAACTGTGAAAATTTGCTTTTGGTCTCTTTTGTTGATAAATCATCTTTAAGCATTTTTAGTATTGGAATACCTTTTTTTACTTTCATCGCTTCTAATGTAGCAGTAAAAATAAGTTCCCAGTCAGCCATATGTTTTAAACCAGGGTATTTTATCTCGGTATTAATGATATAATGTACGTAGAGGTCCAAATAAAATTGGCCTATAGACCCAACTTCTTTTCTATCAGATATAGATATAATTCTATTCCCAGTATTATAATCATGGGGAGGTATTATTAAATTATCTGGCACCGGTGGGTAAATCGCAAGTTTACATTCTGTTCGATGCCAGAACTCTATATAAGCTTGTACTCCATTCCATATATAATGAAGCCAGCGCATTTGCCAGCGGTCTTTTTTTGAATTAGAATTTATTTCATCCTTGAACCTACTAAGTTGAATATTAACAGTATCCTCTGTTATATATTCTTCCGTATAAATCGATTCTTCAGGCCAATATCCACCAAATTTTTCTACTAATTGGTTTAAGCCTGCTCTTGGTGACCCCATTAAAATTAGCCATTTTATTTCCTCCTCAAAAAAGTCCCTATCTAAACTTTTATTAAGATTCAAAACAATATTATATGTTCCATAACTAATCGTTTTAACAAGCACTCGGAAAGAGCTTTTATGGCTATTTGTTATTAGGTGTTTTATCCAAACTCCATTTCTTGGAATATCAGAAAGTTGAAGTATTGTGTCATTTGAAAATAAGAATATTGCTTCTTTAATAAGAGCCGTTGTGCTTATTGCCTTTAATAAAATTATTTTATGGGTATTACTTACATTATCGTCAAATGTTAATACATCGCTCCAGGTATATTCTTCTTTTGTCTCTCTATCAATAGTAAGTGAGGTATTAGGACCTATCCATAGCCTGAAACCATTTATTAAATTATAATATTCTTTTTGAGCAGATGATTGAATTTGAGACGGTGATTTTGGTAGCTGCCACCATATTAATTCTGCTCTAGATGAGATAAACTGGGTCGGGTGAATTTTTCCATATTCGCAAATAAGTGACAATATTTTCTGAATAAAACTCATATCAACAGAGTCTATTTCATCAATTTTACTATGTATAATTTTGAGTTGATTAATTAGTTCATTATACTGCTTACTATTTATTTTTTTTACGTTAAAAACGAAGTCGGCATCTTCATTCGTCACGAGGTACCTATAGCTGGCTTTTAATTGATCTACAAAAAAATTTCCAGACAATAAGGGACATATGGTTTCTAATAGTTTTAATCTGAAAATTGGTTTTGGGTGCTCTAGATATTGCATAAAAGTTTCAATGATTACATCAGACAAATCATTGTTTTCAATTTTAATCACTTTATCAAGTTGGTTACTGAATGAAAAGTCATTATTAAGGTATAGCAATAATGATTTATGAAGCATTGATAATTGAAGTTCACTCTCTTTAAAATTGATTTTCTGATTGTTATCATTAAAAGTTTCACTATCAATAACCAATGTAATTTCATTATAATTAACAGATTCTTTTACTCGAAATACTGTGTTTGTACAGAAAACAACAAATTCTTGATTGCCAAGCCAAAGCTTTGGTGTATTTATGAACAGAGCTAAATCAAATGTTTGTTTTTCAATATTATAAGATAGCCCACCCATATTAATTTTATTATCGTTCCATCGAAATGTTAATAATATATTTTTATCACTAATAATAATTTCATTCCCATTCCATTTTATATTTGATTTGATAGTCCCGATTTCTCGAATTAACCAATTTGGAAATTTAATTTCTTTATCATTATTGTATAAGCTCACATAGTCTTTTTTATACATTGATGCTATTTTTGAATTAAAATTTTGTAAAATATTATTACGTTTATAAGTTCCTTTCTGCGTTAATTCATTACGCTCAAGGCTAAAGTCTCTTTCGATTATTGCGAAATTAACTAGTCGCTCAAATGGAGATAAAAAGCCGTTAATTGATATTAGCATAGCGCTAAAAATATTTTTAACTTGGCTTTCATTCATGCTTTGAAGATCAAAATCAATATTTTCTTTATTGGGATAAATAAGCACGGTGTTGTATTCTTTTCCATCACCAACAAGAAACACCGACTTTATTAGATCAAAGTCTTGGAATAAATTTTCTATTTTTTGAGGAGCTATTGTTTGTCCTCTACTATTCTTGTATATATCTTTTTTTCGATCAATTATAAAATAATAACCATTTTTTTCTTTAAAAATATCGCCACTATAGAACCATCCATTTTGAAAAGATTCTGAATCATCATCTTTATAGAATCCTTTAGATATGTATGGTCCTTTCATACAAAGTTCACCGTCTTTTTCAATTTTTAAATTAATACCAGGAAGAGCTTTACCAACAGTATCCAGAACATATTCGTTCGGTGGAGTCATAGTAATTCCGCCTGTAGCCTCAGTCATTCCATAGCCACTCATTAAATTAATTTTGTTATCGCGAAAAAACAGGAAGATATCAGGGTCTAAATAACCAGCTGCAGAAAGCCCCCATTTTAAACTCCCACCTGTAATATCCTTTAATTTAGTATTTATTGTTTCTTTGGATGACAAATCTAGATCTATAGAATCATTGATTAATTCATATATCTGCATCCATCTTTTTGGTATGCTTATAAAAATAGTAGGCGATATGATTTTAAAATCTTTTAATAAAGAGTTGAACGATGGAGATTCAGCAAAAGTATAGGTGGCGCCCCAAAATATTGAACCCATCAATTCAAAATATCTTCCAAATGTATGAAAAAGAGGCAAGTAACATAAAAATTTATCTTTATTGCTAATATCCGGTAACGCTAATGCTCTAGAGAACCTTTTAGAAATAATATTTAATTGTGAAAACTTTACACCTTTCGGATTGCTCGTAGATCCAGATGTGTACATAATTGTAGTTGTTGAATTCATATCCTGATCAAATAATTCATCCATGTTGTCGTTTATTTGGTCCTGAAAAAATTTGTCATGAAAAAATTCCCATGAAATTGATTTATTATGTAATGAGCCAATATTGTTAATATCTACAATTATTAGTTCATTATCATATTTTGTAGAATTCCATAATCGAATTGCCTTTTCACCACCAAGGAATAAATGTGAGATAGTTGCTTCTTTTATAATATATAAAAGGTGGTCTCTAGTTGCGTTGAGTGGGATAGGAATAATTCTAATACCAGATGATAGGCATGCTAGATCTACAACCGCACTTTTATATTGATTATGTGATAGTATCCCGACTGTAACTTTTTGATCATTAAGTGATTTTTTGATAGCCCTGGATGTTCTTATAACATCATTCCAAAGCTTAGAATACGTAATATCAGTTTTTTTATTACCGTCAATAGTATGAATTGCAACCTTGTTCTTATATCTTTTTTCTCGTTGTAATATTAATTGTCCAGTATGAAAATTATATTTTTCAATGATCTCAGAGATCTTCATAGCCCATTGATTGCTATCATGATGAGAAATAGCTTTTGAGAACACAGAGAAATGCATTAGATCTAAAAATGAAAAAGCATCTTCTTTGGAAACATAATTATTAAGGATATAGTCCCGAGTTTCCTTGAGTTCATTGTATTGAACCTCTTTAGATTCAATGCATTTTAGCAGGTTGGTGATTTTATGTTTAATTTCAGTCACGAAAAGCGAATAATTTCTAATCTATTTTTGAAAGAAGCATTGCTGTATATTATTCTAATATGTACATTCATTTGCTTTCTAAAATTTTACAAATAAAAAATCAATAAAATGAATGATAAACAAAAAATAAAATATCTAGAAAATAGAATACATAGACTAAATAAAATTGGGATGGCACTATCCACAGAATCTAATTCTAATAAATTGTTTGAAATGATTTTAGAAGAGGCAAGAAATATTACAAATGCTGATGGCCGAACACTTTATAGTAAAGATAGTAAAGGAAACTTGAAGTTTGAAATTTTACGAAACGATTCTATGAAAACAATAATGGGTGGTAATTCGAAAGTTGAAATACCTTTCGATCCAGTTAAACTTTGGGTTGATGAATCTACGCCAAATCAAAGTAATGTTTCTGCATATGTAGCACTGACTGGTGAAATAGTAAATATTAAGGACGCATACAAGGAGGATGGGTTTGACTTTAGTGGAACCAAATCGTATGACCAAAAATCTGGTTACCACTCCAAATCTTTTTTAACGGTACCTTTGAAAAATCATGAAGATGAAATCATTGGTGTAATGCAATTAATAAATGCTAGAGATGAAAAAAATGAGGTCATTGCATTTGATGCAGATATGCAAGAACAGGTTGAATCATTAGCGTCTCAAGGTGCTGTAGCCCTAACGAATAAAAAGTTGGTTGGAGAATTGAAAACACTTTTTGAAGCATTTATACAATTAATTGCAACTGCCATTGATAAAAAATCTGAATATACAGGAGGACATTGCTCAAGAGTGCCTGTGATTACAATGATGCTTGCTGATGCTGTTGCGAAGACTGATTCTGGTAAATATAAAGATTTTAGTATGACGGAAGATGAACGGTATGAACTTTATATTGCTGCTTGGTTGCATGATTGTGGTAAAGTTGCAACTCCCCCTCACGTTGTTGATAAGGGCACAAAATTAGAAACTATTTTTGATAGAATTGAGCTTATAAAAACTAGAATGGAAATTTTGAAAAGAGATGTCGAAATTGATTTTTTAAAAAGACAATTGAATGGTTCTATTCCAGATTTTGATGAAGAATACAAAAATACAATTAAAAAAATTAATGAAAATATTAAATTTATTGAATCTTGTAATGTTGGTGGTGAGTTCATGAAGCCTGAGCTGCAAGAAAAAATAATATCAATATCTGAACAAAAGTTACTCTTTAATAATAAAGAGATGAATATTCTTACCGAAGAAGAAGTAAGGAACTTAAATATTACAAAAGGAACTCTTTTACCAGAAGAGAGAGATATTATAAATGATCATATCTCTATAACTATTGATATGTTAGATCAATTACCTTATCCAAAAAATTTAAAGAACATTCCTGAATTTGCTGGAGGGCATCATGAAAAGATGGATGGGACCGGATATCCAAAAGGCCTAAAAGGGGAACAAATGTCTCCGCAAGCAAAAATAATGGCAATTGCGGATATATATGAGGCTTTAACTGCCGCGGATAGGCCATATAAAGATGGTAAAAAATTATCACAGGCCATGAGAATTATGGGGTTTATGAAGAATGATTATCATATAGATGACGATCTTTTTGAGATTTTTGTTAGTTCAGGTGTTTATAAACAATATGCAGATGAACACGTTTCCACTAATCAAATAGATGACGTTGATGAAAAATCAGTTCTGAGTGTAAAATGATTGTTCAGGATCAACGAGAAATATTAAAAGAGAAAATATTTTCCCTTCAAGTTGAGGTCCAGAAGATTCTTAGTATCAATAATGATGTAGATAAATTTTTGGATAACAGTACTATTCTAGATGAGTGGGAAAAAATCATACCTGATGCAGAGTATGGAATTTTCGTAATAGCTATTTTGAATAATATCAAAAGAGAAATAATCATCGACAAAATATTAGATTCAATCTTAAAAATTAGCAGCCCAAAAAATAAGGCTAAAAGAAAAAAAAGGCAGGACAAACATCATCCATTTTGTTGATTGCAAATTGAGTTAAAACAACATAGTCATATATGAATATTGAAATAATTACCGTTATCGGAGTGCTGATTTTTGGATTTTTTCTTTTTATAAAAGAATACTTTAGTATCGATGTTACAGCCCTTATTATACTTTCATGTTTTTTTGGATTAGGCTATTTAACGCCAACAGAAGCTGTATCTGGATTTTCTAATCCTGCTGTAATTACAATTGGATTATTATTTGTTCTTAGCAGTGCTATTCAAAAAACTGGCCTTTTAGAATATATTGTTGTTACAATAAATAAATTATTACAATCGTCTAGAATAGTTGGGATGGCAGCATATTATTTTACGATTAGTATTGCCTCATCCTTAATTAACAATACTGCAATTGTCGCAATCTTTATGCCGATAACAATTCGATTGGCTCATAGTTATAAAGTGAGCCCCTCAAAAATGCTTATACCCTTGAGCTATGCTGCTATTTTAGGTGGAACTTTAACTCTAGTTGGTACATCTACTAACTTATTGGTTAATTCAATTTATATGGGTTATGAAGGGTCAGAGCCATTAGGAATGTTCGAATTTTCCAAATATGGAATTTTTATTTTAATCATTGGGACAGCTTATTTACTGTTTATAGCGCCAAAATTAATTCCCTCAAGAACATCGACATCAAGTTTAACTAAAAGTTATCACCTAGGTGGATATTTAACTGAGATGAAAGTTAGAGAAGGGTCTGCTCTAATTGGTAAGTCTTGCATTGATAGGTCAATTAATCAGAATTATGACGTTACTGTGCTAGATATTATTCGAGATCAAAAGCATATAGCTAATAATATTAGGCAAACCATATTAAATGAAAATGATATTCTCTTTGTAAGGGGTACATTAGAAAATTTCATTCGGATGAAAGAAGTAGAGGGTGTTGCATTATTAACGGATGAAAAACTAACTCAATCAGAACTAGAACAAGAAGATAATGAACTGGTTGAATTTTTACTTACAGATGGCTCTGATCTCGTTGGGAAAAGTTTAATGTCCGCAAACTTTAGACAAATTTTTGGTGCATTTATTTTAGCTATAAGGCGTGAAGGAGGTATTTTTAGAAAAAAAATCGCTCATATGAAACTCCAGGCTTTTGATACACTACTAGTTTATGGTCCATCAAAAAAAATATCTAACTTGTCTGAGCGAGGTGATTTTATTGTTCTAGGAAAAGTTCAAACTAGATTAATTAAAGAAAAATTTTGGTGGGTAAGCATATATGTCGTGTTAATATCTATTTTCTTTGCTGCTATTGGATTTATACCAATAATGAAAGGTTCCTTTATTAGTGTCGTCATTTTGTTAATCTTAAAAATTATTACTGCTCAGGAAAGTTATCAGTCCATTCATTGGCAAGTAATTGTACTTATTGCTGCATTAATACCAATTGGGATAGTCATTCAGAAAACAGGAACAGCTAATTGGATTGGTGATAATATTTCAGATTTCATTCATTTATTTTCTGATAAAAATCAGCCTTATGCTTTGATAGCAACCATTTATTTTATAACTATGATTTTAACAGAAATCTCATCGAATGTTGCCACTGCTATTATCATGGTACCAATAGCGATTGCTGTTTCAAGTCAACTAGGTTTTGAGCCTAAGCCATTTGTATTTACTGTCGCATTTGCTGCGAGCTCATCTTTTATTACTCCAATAGGTTATCAAACGAATTTGATGGTCTATGGACCTGGTGGTTATAAATTTAGCGATTACATTAGAGTTGGGTTGCCGTTATCAATGATTCTTTTCGTAACTGCGGTTATAGTCATTCCAAAGATTTGGCCATTTTAGATTTTAATGAAAAACTTTTTTTTACTGGATCCAAATATCACTTATTTAAATCATGGTTCATATGGAGCTTGTCCCTACCCGGTTTTCAATGATTACCAAAAATGGCAAAAAAAATTAGAACATCAACCCGTTCAATTCATGACTAAATATCTATGGAAGCATTTAAAAGAATCCAGAGATGAACTTGGTGCTTTTTTAAATTGTGATGGAGATGATTTATTACTGTTTTCAAATCCTACGACAGCTATAAATAATGTAATTGAAAATTTAAATTTAAATGAAGGTGATGAAGTGTTGATGACTCAGCATGAATATGGTGCATTAATTCGAGCATGGTCGAGGTCATCAAAAATAAATAATTTGTCAATAGTTGAACAACCTATCGATCTACCTGTGAATTCAAAAAAAGATTTTATTAATCAATTTTTAAAAGGAATTACTAGAAAAACAAAAGTTATTTTTATATCACAAATAACAAGCCAAACAGGATTAGTCTTCCCTGTAAAGGAAATATGTGAATATGCAGAAAAAAAAGGCATTATTACGATAATAGATGGAGCTCATGTTCCAGGGCATATCAATTTGAATATCAGCGAACTATCTTGTGATTTTTATACGGGTGCTTGTCACAAATGGTTGTGCGCTCCTAAAGGGGCGTCATTTTTATATGTAAAAAAAATATTTCAAGACAACTTAAAACCTCAAGTAATGAGTTGGGGAGAAGAAGGGGAAGACCCCGGGCCGTCACAATTTCTAATGGATTTTCAATGGCAAGGAACAAAAGATATGAGCTCTTTTTTATCTATACCTTCAGCAATAAATTTTATTGAGAGCAATGATTGGAAGGACAATCATAAAATAAGTAAAGATTTAATATTAAAAGTTTCAGAAGATTTAAAATCTGTTTTGGGTACTAATTCACTTTTCGAGAGTGAAGATTGGGTGGGGCAAATGGTCAGTCATCCATTGCCCTCAGGTAGCCCAGAAGGTTTGAAAGATCAATTGTGGAGAGAGTTTTTGATTGAAGTTCCTATTTTTGAATGGAGAAAACAAAAATATATAAGAGTTTCTGCACATTTTTATAATGATAAGAATGATATGGAAACTTTAATTAATGCATTAAAAGTTTTATTTTAAAATGATTTTTAAAATAAAATTCATTGCTGTAATACTACCTTTTATTTTCCTGCTTCTAAACACTGCCTATGCACAATCAATATCTATTTATCCCAAAGGCGAAAAAAAAATTAAGCTTTATGATACTCATGGTATAGTAAATGGAAGTATCGTTGTAAGTGATAGTGGCTTGATTAAAAAGGTAATACCATTAAAGTCTATTAAGAAAATTAAATACTCTCAAAAATCTTATAAACCTCTAGGGGATATTTTATTATCCTCAGGTAAATGGCTATTAAACTGCTCGTTATTTCCAGCAGTAGCAGGTTATCCGGCGCTTTTCTATAGTTATGGCGTAATGAGTTCAGCAATGATTGCATCGGGTGTTCTAATAAATGAGATCGGAGCTAGAATAGGTCGAAAAGTAATTACATATAAATTTAGGGGACTTAATTATATCAATAGAGAACTGATATTTTCTTCGATTTTTGCAGATATGAAATTATATGATAAAACTGATTCCAACATATCAGGTGAATATTATTACAAGCCAAATGGTAAAAAAATTAATCTTCCAAAGGCAGATTGGTTTTTTGATTTCTCTGCAAAAAAAGAACCGGTGGGTATAGAAGCCTGGATCATAAAGCATAGGTTGAGGGAAAAGAAATTTTTGGAATTTGCTGTACCTAAAAAGTAATTCTATCATGAAAATTATATTATCAGCGCTTAAAGCCGAAGCAATTCCATTAATTAAATATTATGAACTTTTGCCCAATAATTCTATTGGCATTCAAATTTATAGAAATGATATTATCACTATTTTAATCACGGGTGTCGGAAAAAACAATGTTAACAGAACACTAAGTAGGTATATCAAAAAATCTAAAAACATTGAAAAGGCTAAATTCATAAATATTGGGATTGCAGGAGGAGTGAAAGGAAATTGTAAAATAGGGGAATTATTTTTAATAGATAAAGTTTTTGATGAGAATTTAAAAATTGATTACGATATTAAAATTGAAAGTGGAACGAATCTTTTAAAAAACCATGTCACTACTGTTTTTGAACCTATCGTTAATAGTGAGCAAGAGCGGAGAGGACTTGTCGATATGGAGGCGCATGAAATCTGTACAGTACTAAGTAATTTTAACTATTTAAATAAGTTAACTATTATAAAAATAGTATCAGATTTTATGGATTTAGATGCGAAATATTTAAGCTCCAAACAGATTCAAAAATTAATAAAAATAAATTTGCTTGATATAGATAACTTTTTAAATGATAATCGTAAATTATGTAATTAGATAGTCATGAAATTTTTTCTTTATATATCATTTTTGGTCTTTACGCTCGGAGCTCTTATTTTGGCAATCCTATATAGGATGTATGACCCTGAAGAGGAAGACAAGCTTAAGTGAAGTCCTGAGTTGTTCTCTACCTTTAAAAACAAAAGCATACTTTTTATTTCAAAAATTTTCCTCGGTGCTTTGAACCTAGTAATGGGTGTCGAGATTTCTGAGGTTTCATATTGCGGAATTCCTTTTGAAATAAAAGCAAATAGCTCATCTGGTACAAATTATATTTTAATACATGGAGATGAGAAAACTGCCAAAATGCTTATCAATGAACATATTAAAAAAAATAAAGGTAAGGCGTTTATAATCAAGTCAGAAGACAGGGAAGTCACTTTGGGTCCTACAATTGTAGATCCTAACAGGATCTTTTCAAATTCTGGTGCAAG
>TARA_B110000914_G_scaffold7597_1_pt1 | contig 27589 bp, 29 predicted proteins | sample TARA_B110000914 | Tara Oceans TARA_B110000914 (sample SAMEA4397983) | marine metagenome | biome: Polar Biome; feature: [MES] marine water layer (ENVO:01000295) within the mesopelagic zone...; material: water (ENVO:00002006), including particulate matter (ENVO:01000060) such as......
GTAGAAGTATTACATTGGTGGACCAGTGGTGGTGAAGCCACTAGTGTAGCCTTTTTAAAGAAGCAATTGGCTGAATCTGGTGTTGATTGGGTTGATTTTGCCGTTGCTGGTGGTGGTGGTGAAAGTGCCATGACGGTATTAAAATCCCGCGCTATTTCTGGCAATTCACCTACAGCAGCCCAGATCAAAGGCCCATCCATTCAAGAATGGGGTGAGCTAGGTTTCTTGTCTAGCATCGATGATGTTGCAAAGGCGAATAACTGGGATGAGATTTTGCCAGAAGTTGTGTCTGACGTAATGAAGTACAATGGTGAATATGTAGCTGCACCAGTGAACGTGCATCGTGTTAACTGGTTGTGGGCTAACCCAGAAGTATTCCGTAAAGCTGGTGCTACTATCCCAACTACTTGGGATGACTTTATGGTGCAAGCTCAGAAGTTAAAAGATGCAGGTTACATTGCTTTAGCACATGGCGGCCAAGCTTGGCAGGATGCCACTGTATTCGAAGCTGTAGTATTGGGTGTTGGCGGTGCTGATTACTACAATAAGGCTTTTGTACAGGCAGATATGAATGCCCTTAACAGTGCTACCACCAAAGAAGTGTTTGAAACCTTTGGTCAACTCCGCCAGTTTGTTGATATCAACTCCCCTGGCCGTGACTGGAACTTAGCTACTTCTATGGTAATCAAGGGTGAAGCTGGTATGCAAATCATGGGTGACTGGGCGAAGGGCGAATTCAAGGTTGCTGGGAAGAACCCTGGTACAGACTACGTTTGTGTCGCAGCTCCAGGTACTTCAGGTGCATATACCTTTAACGTTGACTCATTTGCCTTCTTTAACCAAAGTGATGCTGAAAGTACTCAGGCTCAAAAAGTTATGGCTAAAGAAATCTTAAGCACAGACTTCCAACGTGTATTTAACCTTAACAAAGGTTCAATCCCAGCACGTTTAGGTATGGCACGTACAGAGTTTGACTCTTGTGCTCATGATTCTATGGACGCCTTTGTTGCTAGTTCTGCTTCAGGCAGCCTAGTACCAAGTTTCGCCCATGGCATGGCCGTTTCAGAAGCAATTTCTGGCGCTATCTATGACTCTGCCACGCAGTTCTTTAACTCTGATGACAGTGCCTCTGAAGGTGTAGCTCAGCTTGTAGCAGCAGTTGCTGCTGCTAAGTAACAGTAGCATCATAGTCATTATACGGTTAATGCCGTAATCTATGATTTTGTTATTGTGAGGTTAGCGCAGTGATCCAATACCTAGGGTGATGGATTGCTGCATGCCCTAGGCCTTCGCAAGGATGGCTTAGGCCTCGCAATGGCACATTTCTAAAATCTTATTGAGCTAACTCATGTTCGATTATCTCGAAAAACAATTACCCAAACTAATCATGGCTCCTACCGCTATTGTTATGTTGGTTTGTATGTATGGTTTCATCGGCTGGACTGCGGTGTTGTCGTTCACTAAAAGCCGTATGTTGCCCCAGTGGGAATTTGTTGGTTGGGCACAGTACGAGCGGTTATTTGCTAACCCACGCTGGCACGTCGCACTCGATAACCTACTCGTGTTTACCCTGTTATTTATTATTATTGCCTTATTATTAGGGCTTATGTTGGCGATTTTATTAGATCGCAATATTCGTAACGATGGTGCTTTACGCACCATCTATCTGTATCCCATGGCAGTGTCTTTTATTGTTACAGGCACAGCTTGGAAATGGATTCTCAATCCGGGTTTAGGCATCGAAAAAATGGTGCGTGATCTAGGCTTTACTGATTTTGAATTTCGTTGGTTGGTGGAGCCAGATATGGCCATCTATACCATCGTTATCGCTGCCGTCTGGCAGTCTAGTGGATTTGTTATGGCCATGTTCTTAGCTGGCCTTAGAGGGGTTGATGACAGCTTGATTAAAGCTGCTCAAATGGATGGCGCGTCGACCTTCCGCACCTATTGGCACATTATTTTGCCCGTCATGCAGCCAGTCTTTTTTGGTTCTGTAGTCATCCTAAGCCATATTGCCATTAAGAGTTTTGACCTGGTTCAGTCCCTCACTGGGGGTGGCCCTGGATATGCCTCTGATCTGCCCGCCACCTTCATGTATACCCACGCGTTTAGTCGTGCCCAAATGGGTCTAGGTGCTGCCAGTGCGATGGTGATGCTCGCCGGTGTGATGGCGATTATTGTGCCTTATCTCTACTCTGAGTTGCGGGGTAAAAAATCATGAGTGCCTCAACTACTTCTCATAGGCTTTACAAGGCGCTTTTTATTTCGCTGTTATTGGTGTTCGCGTTGGTTTACCTCGCGCCCTTGTACGTGATGCTCACCACTTCATTCAAAGGCATAGAAGAAATTCGTAATGGTAATATCTTGGCTTTGCCTACAACGCTGAATGGCAGCGCATGGTCTAAAGCCTGGAGCAGTGCCTGCACCGGTGGTGACTGCTATGGTCTCGCACCGTATTTTTGGAATAGCATGCGTATTGTCCTGCCTGCAGTGTTTATCTCTACGGTAATCGGAGCACTTAACGGTTATGTGTTATCGCAATGGCGTTTTACGGGCAGCAATTTCCTCTTTGGCGCTTTACTGTTCGGTTGCTTTATTCCGTTTCAGGTCATTTTATTGCCTATGGCTAAGTTGTTAGCTTGGTTAGGTTTGGCAAATACGGTGCCGGGTTTGGTGCTTGTGCATGTCATCTATGGTGTGGCTTTCACAACCTTGTTCTTCCGCAACTATTACGTTGGTATTCCGACCGAGTTAGTGCGCGCAGCGCGGTTAGATGGTGCAGGTTTTTTTGCAATATTTAGACATGTTTTTTTGCCCCTTTCTACACCCATCATCGTCGTGAGTATAATTTGGCAATTTACTCAAATTTGGAATGACTTCCTGTTTGGAGTCGTTTATTCGGGGCCAGGCACTCAGCCCATTACTGTGGCGCTGAATAATCTAGTGAATACCACCATGGGTGGTAAAGAATATAACGTTGATATGGCTGCTGCCGTGATCGCCGCGTTGCCGACTTTGGTGGTGTACTTAGTCGCTGGTAAATATTTTGTACGTGGCTTAACAGCAGGTGCCGTGAAAGGCTAATAAAAAGATTAAGACAAAGGAAGAGAAACCGATATGGGTTCTATAAAAATACAACAACTCACTAAATCGTTCGGTGATACAGAAGTACTAAAAGGCATTGATTTAGACATTAAAGATGGCGAATTTCTCATTTTAGTCGGACCCTCTGGCTGTGGTAAATCCACACTAATGAACAGCATTGCGGGTTTAGAGGATGTGAGCAGTGGTGACATTCTTATTGACGGTGATAATGTTACCGATTTAAGCCCCAAGGAACGTGACATCGCAATGGTGTTTCAGTCCTATGCGCTGTATCCCACCATGAGTGTATCGCGCAACATTAGCTTTGGTCTGGAGATGCGCAAGGTTCCCAAAGCTGAAATAGCAAAAACTGTAGCCGATGTGTCGCAGCTATTACAAATTGAACATTTGTTAGACCGCAAACCCAGCGCGCTTTCAGGCGGGCAGCGTCAACGTGTTGCTATGGGCAGGGCTTTAGCGCGTAACCCACGGGTATTTTTGTTTGACGAACCCCTGTCTAACTTAGATGCTAAGTTACGGGTGGAAATGCGTACGGAAATTAAGAAGCTGCATAAACGCTTGGGCACCACTATTGTTTATGTGACCCATGATCAAGTAGAGGCTATGACCCTAGCCGACCGTATTGCCGTTATGAAGGACGGTCAGGTTCAACAATTCGGCACTCCTTATGAAATTTATAATAATCCAGCCAATCGATTTGTAGCTGATTTCATGGGTTCGCCGCCTATGAACTTTATTGAATGCGTAGTGTTGGATGACAAATTGGTGATTGAAAGCCAAGGTGAAAAGTTTGAACTGCACATCAATCATGGTGAGCGTCTTAAGCAAGCAGGTGTAGAGACCGTTATTCTAGGCATTCGCCCAGAGATGATTACCGAACCTAAACCTCATGTTGAAGGTGCATTAGTGCACAGCATACCCATGCAAGTTGATGTGACTGAGCCCATGGGTCCAGACACCATTGCCTTTGGTCAGTGGAACGGTACTGAAATTCAAGCTAGATTAAGCCCAGAAGCGGGGGTTGAAGCACAAGCTACAGGGCATGTCAAAGTACAAGTTGATACTAGTAAAGCGGTATTTTTTGATGCCTTTAGTGGTGCACGACTGGACGCTTAAGTATCCATGGAATAGTTGTCAAAACTCAAATCGCCACGCCATGCCCATAGGGCTAGAAGGTCTTCATCTCTAGTTAGAGCGGCATGATCAATGCGGTCTAAGTGCTCAAAACTCGATCCGGGTGGCCTTGCCTTAAAGTTTTTTTCAGCCATTTGCCAAAGTGCTGTGCCGCTGACAACGTGGTACAGCTCAAGGGCATCGTGCCGGTGCTTTGGATAAAAGGTATTGGCTTGTTGCCAATAAATACCAAAACGGAATTGGTCATTTATTAACACGCCTTCTGGCCCTACCAACTCTATGTATGCACGGTTAACTTCCCGGCTATTGCTGAATACACCACGCTCCATCCACGTTAAGTGGGGAACAATAGCTGCTATCGAGGTGCGTAGCTTTTCGTCAGTAATAGCGTGGATGCTCATCTCTAAAGGCAGAGAGTGAGGTAATTTGTTCCAGTCTGGATTTATTTTAGCAAGAGGCAATAGCAGTGGCGCAACTTCAATGCCAATGTCAGTCCCACTGTCAACGAATCGAGTGCAGGCCAACTCAATAAACTGTTGCCAGTGAAGGTTGAGATCTAAATTTTGTGCCATAGTCAAAACGCTCCATTGGGCTTTATTAGGTTATATTTAGCGAATTTCGGTGCGGTAGCTAAAGCTGTCGGCTCGGCCTCTGGTAATTCTAAACTCTACTGGCTGGTTGTTTTTGCTATAAGTGAGGCGGTGCAATACCACTAAGGGATCACCTACCTTTATGCCGAGCCGAGAGGCTGTGACTTGGTCAGCTATTTCTGCAGTGAGGGATTCTTCTGAGCGAATAATAGGTAGGTTGAATTGATCTACCACCACAGCGTAAAGCAGATCTGGTATGTGTACTTCTTCTTTTTCTAAGCCACGCACTAAATCGGCAACCCACCAACATTTCTCCACCAATACTGCTTTCTCGTCACGAAAGCCCACCCGTTCGATATAAACCATATCGGTGTTGGTCGCTACTTGAAGCCGTTGACAAATTTTATCGCTACCTTTACGAAGCTCTCTTACAGGCGTTTGTTTACGAATCCGTACAGGGTTTCCAGAATGAGTACCGTAGGAGAAAAAGCGAAATAAACTATTATTAAAATCAATCCTAGAGACGTAGGTGCCTTTGCCTTGATGGCGATATAACAGATTTTGATGGACTAGGTTTTCAATGGCTTTTTTGACTGTGCCGGTGCTTACGGAAAGACTTTCTGCTAACTGGGGTTCGGAGGGGATTAGATCTCCAGGTGCTAATACGCCCGCTGTAATTTGTTCTTGCAGAAAATTTTCCACAACTTTATATAAGGGCGTGCCAGGCACATTTTTGGTGGACCATTGTGTCATTAACTATTTGAAAACCTGTGTTTTATTAAAAATTTAGTCTTAGCTTTAACGGGGTAAAGAGTAACAGATTCTTACCGTTTGATGAAAAAATATTATCATAAAAGCTTGACTCATGTATATGAGTTATATTATCTATATAAATGCGCTTATGCTGTAGCTGAGTGAGTTAATAAAAATTACAACAGTTTTGGTAGTCAGTGACTTACCAACAAGAGGCCAAAGTCCGTGGAAATATTTGATTACATCGGTGTCATATTCAGCCTTAGCAACCTAACAGTGTTAATTCTTGCAACTGCGGGAGGTTTGATTTTGGGTGCCTTGCCTGGCCTAAGCCCAACCATGGCAGTGGCACTGTTGATTCCATTTACCTTTCAAATGGATGCTGCAACGGGTTTGGTGCTGCTCGGAGCAGTTTACACTGCCACTGTAGCAGGCGGCGCAATCAGTGGTATTTTAGTAAATATTCCAGGTGCACCGGCTAACATTGCAACTGTGTTGGATGGCCATCCTATGGCTAAGCAAGGCAAAGCCACTCAAGCGTTACACTTTTGTTTTATTAGTTCTTTTGTAGGTGGCATTATTGGCGTGCTGGTATTGATTTTCTTCACCCCCCCATTGGCGCAATTAGCACTTAAATTTGGGCCCTCAGAAATGTTCTGGATGGCTATCGTGGGTGTCACCGTGATAGGCACATTGGGTTCCAAATCTGTTGTGAAGGGTTTATTTTCTGGGGTTTTGGGTTTATGGATTTCTACCATAGGTATAAGCCCCATATTTGGAGAATCACGCTTTGTATTTACTGAACACCTCACGGGTGGGGTACACATTGTTGTGGCTTTGATTGGCCTATTTGCTGTGCCACAAATCTACCAATTGTTGGTGACTAGCCGACAACCCTCAAGTGGCGGATTATTTACCACAGAAAATAGTTCATTGTGGTCGTCTATCAAATATAACTTGAGCCGTATAAAAGCCCTAGCCATTGGCACTGTGTCTGGTGTGGTGGTAGGTATTATCCCGGGTGCGGGCGGCCAAATTGCAGGGCTTGTGGCTTACGATCAAGTGCGAAAGTTTAGCCCTGATGCAAGTAAGTTTGGTCACGGGGAGCCTGACGGTGTTATTGCTGCTGAGTCGGCCAACAATGCCATGGTTGGCCCATCTCTAGTGCCTTTGTTGACCTTGGGTATTCCTGGCAGCCCAACGGCGGCGGTACTTTTAGGTGGCCTATTGATTAACGGTTTATTTCCAGGCCCAGACTTATTTACTGTGCACGCCGAAGTCACTTGGACCTTCATTGGCTCTTTGCTACTTGCACAAGTATTTATGTTAATTATTGGGTTGGCACTCAGTCGCAGTAGTAGTTATTGGGTTATGCGTGTGCCCTCCCAATATATGGCGGCGGCCGTCACGGTACTTGCCGTGTTTGGCACCTACAGTATTCAGAACAGCTATTCTGACGTGGTACTGATGCTGGTGCTTGGCAGTTTAATGTATGTGTTGAATAAATATGGCTTTAGTGCCGCACCCATTGTTCTGGGCATTATTTTGGGACCCATAGCAGAAGATAATTTCTCCATGGGCAAGATGATTGCTGAAGTAGGCGAAGGTGTTGTGCCGTACTTTATGACTGGTCCCATTAATCTGGTACTTATATTTATTTGTTTGGTGTCCATTGGTTACAGTGTCTGGGTAGAGGTTAAACAGCGTCGTCAAGTTACACTAGACCACAAACGGTCCACGCCGGGCACTCGCGTTGCGGCGGTCGGTGCAGTGGTGGCCTCTATAGTAGTGTTGGCTATGGTGATGTCAGCAGATGGCAGCCAGGCCTATGATTTCCCATTTTTGTTAGCTGCACTAATGTTGGTGTTTGCAGCCACATTGTTAATTGATGTGCTGCGCACGTGGAGCCGACAAGAATCTGGCCCCGGGTTAGTGGAATGGTCTGACCTTGGTGCTGGCATCGCTATTATTGTAGGTTACCTGTTGTTGCTGCAAAGTGCAGGTTTCTACTTGGCCTCTTGGTTAGCGTTCACGGCCATTGTTATGCTCTACACTGCAAGTAAAAGCCGTCAACAAACCATGAGGATATTGTGGGTCTCCTTGGGCTTTATGGCAGTCATTTATGCGCTGTTTAGCTTATCTTTAAGGGTTGTAACCCCAGGCTTGTTGTAAAAAGATTAGCGCTATTTGGGTGGTCCAAATAGTGCAGATAAAAAGGCCTCTCACCTAGGTTGAGTTGGCCACTAATAAAAAGGTAAGTATTATGATACTAAATAAAATAAAATCCTCTCTAGTTACGGCAGCAGTGGCTTCAATACTGTTGGCGCCCAGCGCATCAGTATTAGCTGCTGAATACCCAACCGCGCCTATCCAAGTAGCTGTGGCCTATGGCCCAGGTGGCGCTACGGATTTCCAAGCGCGTATTGCTACCATGATGGCGGGAAATGAAAAATATCTCAATATGCCAATAGTGATCTTTAACAAACCAGGAGCAGGTGGCCAAAAAGGTTGGAATTGGTATGCTAGCAGTGCCAGCCAAGATGGACATCAACTTGCAGCCTATAACGTGCCGCATTTTATTGCGCAATCACTGAAATTTGAGACCTCTTACAATATTGATAACTTAGAGCCTATAGCTAACTGGGGTGCAGACCCTGCAGTACTTATAGTACCTGCAGATAGCCCATTTAATTCAGCTACAGATCTTGTTGCTTGGTCAAAAGCTAATCCTGGTAAATTAACAGTGAGTGGAGCGGGCCTTTTCGTGGGTCATCATATTGCTAGTTTACAGCTTGATAAAGCGGCAGATATTAGTACTAAGTACATTCCTGCTGGTGGTGGTGTCGCTGCTTTAAAGATGGTGCTAGGTAGCCAAGTAATGGCTGGCTTCAACAATTTAAGTGACGCTTATCGCCAAGGTGATCGGGTTAAAATCCTTGCTGTAGCAGACAATCAGCGTGAAGAAAGCTTCTTGCCAGATGTACCTACTTTTAAAGAGCAGGGCATTGATATAGATGACTCCAGTGTGAACTTTCGTGGCATTATGGCTCGCAAGGGCACGCCACCTGAAGTTTTAGACTTTCTTGCTGAACGAGTTCATTTAATGTTCCAAGATGGTAAAGTGGCCAAAAAAATGAAAGCAGGTGGTTCGCCAATGCGCATTATGACTCGTGCTGAAGTCAAGCAAATGTGGACTGAACGTCAAGCTTATCTTACCAATCTGTTAGCTGATTTATAGTAACCCTGCAGTGCTTGGTGCCACTGCTTAGACGCAGTCTTTGCAGTGGCCCTTTTTTGCCCCAACTAAAACCACACCGTTAACAACGGTTTGATGTGGAGATTTAAATGGCACAGATGGACGCTCGTAGCCAAGTAGCCCTGTTAATACAGCAGGCTGGTCAAGCGCAGAATCAGCTAGAAACCTATGATCAAGCCGCAGTCGATGAGTTAGTGACTGCCGCCGCTTGGGCATTGATTAACCCTGCTAATAATCAAAAATTATCTGAACTTGCTGTGGCCGAGACTGGGTTAGGCAATGTGGCGGATAAAATCACTAAGAATCATCGTAAAACATTGGGTTTGTTGCGTGATTTGAAGGATGCTAAAACGGTAGGTGTTATTAAGCGGGACCCACAACAGGGCATTGTGGAAATCGCCCGACCCGTAGGAATTGTAGGTGCGATTGTGCCGTCTACTAATCCTGTAGCAACACCCATGAATATGATTTTGAACGCGCTCAAGTGTCGTAACGCTATTATCTTGTCGCCTTCACCTAAAGGTCAGCCCAGTTGTACCCGGTTGATCGAATTAATATATCTGGAGTTGGATCGCATTGGTGCACCACGTAACTTAGTACAAGCCTTGCCAACCCCCGTGAGTAAAGACTTGAGTATGGAAATGCTCAAACAAGTGGATCTTGTAGTAGTTACTGGATCACAAAATAACGTTAGAGCAGCTTATACCTGTGGTACGCCCGCTTTTGGTGTGGGCGCGGGTAATGTGACAAGCCTAATTGATGAAACTGCAGACTTAGCAGCAGCTGCAGCGAAAATAAAAGCCTCGAAAACCTTTGATAATGCCACTAGCTGTTCGTCAGAAAATAGTTTGGTCATGGTCGATGCTATCTATAACGATATGTTAAACGCATTGGAGTCGGTTAATGCGTGTTTATTGACGCCAGAAGAAACGGCCGACTTACAGTCAGTTTTATGGCACAAAGGCCATCTGAATGCTGCCATGTTAGCTAAGCCAGTAGGTGTGATGTGTGAACTCGCTGGTATTACCCGCAAGGCTGCTTGTGATGCTGATTTTTTAATGGTCGAAGAGACGGGGGTGGGTGCCGACTTCCCTTTTTCGGGCGAAAAAATGGCCTTAGTCCTGACCCTATATCGAGCTCAAGACTTTGATCATGCTAAACAGATGGCAGGCGACATTCTGAACTACCAAGGCAAAGGGCACTCCTTAAGCCTGCACAGCCAGTCCGTTGATCGAGCTGAGATATTAGGCCTTGAGATGCCAGTATGCCGAGTGATTGTGAATCAGCCCCACTGTTTTGCTGCCGGTGGTAGCTTTGATAATGGCTTGCCCTTTTCCTTATCCATGGGCTGTGGCACGTGGGGTGGCAACGTAACGGATCAAAACGTACATTACCGTCATTTTATGAATGTTACTAAGGTGGTGCAAACTATTGCTGCTAGAGAAGTCTCGGTTGAGGACATTTTTGCTGACTACCGACGTAGGTATCTGTCATGAACCTGCCTAAATATGTGCCTCCAGCAGCCACAGTTCGAGAGCTTATCTCCCAACATGCTCGGCTACAACCTAATACGGTGTATGCGGTGTTTCCCGAGACGCAAACTGTCTTAACCTATCAAGATTTGGAACAAGAAGTTCAGGAATATGTGACTCAGTTTCATGCTTTAGGCTTGGTTCAAGGGGACACCGTTTCCTTCATGATGGGCAACGGTAAGACTGCTTTGATGTTGTTTTTAAGTGCTCTGTATACCGGGTTGATTATTTCACCTCTAAACCCTGCGGCAGGTCCTGAACAGATTGCTTATGTTTTGCAACACTCAGACACTAAAGTGGTGTTTATATCTGCAGCATCTAAGTCTGTGGTGGTGAATTTAGAGGATAAATTGCCTAAAGGAATTCAGCTGATTGATGCACATGAGGATCATGGTCCAAGTTGGGCTAAGGCTTTTGTCAGTGCTATTAAGTTGGCTTCTATTACAGCACAAAACGATGCTTTGTTAATGTATACGTCGGGTACTACAGGCCGTCCTAAAGGCGTAGTGTTAACCCATGAAAATCTGATTGCTGGGGGTATGAATACGGCGGTAGCGCATGGCCTAACAAACAAAGACCGGGGCTTGTGCGTGTTGCCCTTGTGCCATATTAATGCTCAATGTGTATCTGTTATGGCATCCCTTGTTAGTGGCAGCAGTCTGGTATTACCCCATGGCTTTAGTTCATCTCGTTTTTGGAATTGGATTATCGAGTCTAGGTGCAGTTGGTTTAGTGTGGTACCTACTATTATTTCTTACCTAATGCATCAAACCTCTGAAGGTCAACGAGAACGGATACAATTGGCGCCAAAAAAAGTACGTTTTGGACGTTCGGCATCTGCACCATTACCACCTAGCTTGCATGCTGGATTCGAAGAAATGTTTGGTGTTCCTATTGTGGAGACTATGGGTCTTACAGAAACTTCGGCACAGATATTATCTAACCCATTGCCCCCCCAAACTAATAAGTACGGTTCTCCTGGGATTGCTTATGGTACTCAGGTCAAGGTAGTAAGTCGGTCAGGACAAGAAGTAGAGCGAGGCATCGAAGGGGAGCTATTGGTAAAAGGCACGTGTGTGATGCGTTGCTATTACAAAAACCCTAAGGCCACGCAAGAGGCTATTGATGACCAAGGTTGGTTGCATACAGGTGATTTAGCAATCATGGATGAGGACGATTTTTGCTTTATTACAGGGCGCATAAAGGAATTAATTATAAAAGGTGGAGAAAATATTGCTCCACGTGAAATTGATGATGTGCTCTATACCCACCCTGCCATAATGGAGGCAGCAGCGTTTGGCATTGAAGATCGGCACTATGGCCAGGAAGTAGCGGCCTGTGTTGTACTAGCAACGGGTAAAGAAACCACTGAGTTAGAATTAATCGCGTTTTGTGAGAGCAAGCTGGGTCGAGTAAAAACACCAAAGCACATCAATTTCCTACACGATTTGCCCAAGGGCCCCTCAGGCAAAGTGCAGAGGCTAAAATTGGCTGCACAAATGGAAAACACTGTGAATTAATAGTGCTACACAGAGCACTCACTAGTTTTTTAGCACACCCAAAATATGTTGCAAAACTTCATGAAGCAGTTGTGCAGAGGGCCCGCTAGCTCAATGTTAGAGTTTAATTCCAATGACCTGTCGCAGATGTCTTACATTTAGACGGTTGCTGGCTTTTTTTGCGCCCACGCTTACTGCATAATGTGCCATGGACGATTTATAGTATTGCACGGCATGAGGATCAATAAGTGATTGCAAGTGACAAAACATTAGAACACGATTTTATGCACTGGCAGTGTTTAAGCCGCCTATTCGCAGCACGACAAGCTGCTGGTTTCCCCTTAGACGAAGCAAAGCCTTTGGTTTGCTATGGCGCCAATGGCGATACAGGTGTTGAGTTAACCATTTTGATCCTTAAGCGCGAACTGGATCACTTGGTAGCCCAGTATAAGCACAATGCTATAAAGACAGTTGACCCAATTGAACGGTTTGAATGGGTAGTGAAGCAATTATCTGCAGACTATTATCAGAAAGCCGATAGTTTTCAGTCTACCATGACCGCACTTTGTCCAGCAGAAGCGCCATATGCTCAAAAGTTGTTGGATGAAGGCGAATGCCGTATGGTGTTCCGTGCTCGTGGTGATGGCTACTTGGTTCCTGCTAAGGTAACTCAGCTAGCAGCAGATGATATTCGTGCACAATTTACCCAAATCCATAACTTCCACTTTAATCACAAACAACCGCGGCCCAACGTAATTTTAGGTTTTCAGCCTGATTGGGAAAGAGCCCATAAAATTGCGCCTTAAACCACATAGTATCAAAACAATGCTAAGCAAAAACACAGGCCAATTGAGACCTGTATTGTAGGGAGTTTTACCGTCCATCAAAGTCACCTTGCCGGTAAGCTCTGCTTGTTGGTACAAGGGGGCGATGTGAGTAATGTCTCCAGCTGCATTAATTAACGCTGAAACTCCACTATTTGTTCCTCTGACGACGGGCTTACCGTTTTCCAAGGCCCGCATTTGTGCTATTTGTAAGTGCTGCCATGGAGCAAGAGAGTACTCGAACCAAGTGTCGTTGCTTACCGTAAGGATGATTTGTGCATCTGCGGCTTGCTGGGCGACTAGCTGTGGATAAGCAATTTCGTAACAAATATTGCCCGCAATGCCTATTTTTTGGGTTAGCAGGCCTTGCTTCTGTAGTGGCAACTTAAATGCCGACATAGGTAAATCAAAGAAGTTTATTGCCCCTCTCAGCCAAGATTCTAATGGTATATACTCTCCAAACGGCACCAAGCGCTGTTTATAATACTGGCCTTCTTCTGCGCCAAAAGCGATGAGTCCGTTGTAATAGTTTGCTTCAGCCTCGGTGTTTTCTCGTATTACCGTACCACTTATGATTTGAGTATTTTGTTCTTTAGCTAGCGCGTTAAGAGGTTCGAACGCTGGAGCAACACGGTCCCAATAGGTGGCAATGGCTGTTTCTGGCCAAACAATTAAGTCGCTGTCCATATGCAGGTAAGATTGTTTAAAGTAATAACCTAATGTGGGGGCTAATGTTTGTGGCAACCACTTATCTTCTAAACTCACATCACCTTGTAGTAAGGTAACTTTAATAGGGTCTTGTGGGCTTGGTTGAGTCCAGGGAATAGTGCCTAGAGCATAACCTGCAAACCACAAACCCACGAGTAACCCTAGGCGAAAATGTAATTTAGCCTGCGCCCCAACGGCTAACAAGCCACTCATTAGCAACAATAACGTAACACCGTGTACACCCAATATGGGGGCGTAACCCGCCAGAAAGGTGTCTAACCCGGCGTAACCTAAGTACAGCCATGGCAACCCCGTTAGTAACCAGCCGCGCAACAGGTCTAGGCCGATCCAAAGGCCTGCAAACAATAAAGTAGGGTATTGGTGATGTAGTTTAAAACGATAAAATAGGCCAGCAAAAAGCACATAATAGAGCGCGAAACCACCACAAAACAAAAATGTGAGAACTGTGGCTAGTAGCCAATGAGTGTCACCATGGTTGACCATGCTTACAAACACCCAGCTTACACCCACACCAAAATACCCTAAACCATAGGCAAGGCCGGTAAAAATGGCTTGCTTGGTGTGCTTGCTTTGATTGAGACTGTGCCAAAATAGCACCACACTTAGCGGTGCTAAGGGCCATAAATTGCTTGGTGCAAGGGCTAGCGGGGCCAGGGCACCGGCAATTATGCTAATGGCTAAGTTAGCTTTGAGGTGATGGCTCATTAGCATCGTTGCTAATAGGGTTCACTTGCATGAGACGAATTCTACGATTATCTGCAGCCAAAATGAGGAAGTTCAGATCCCCTACTTGGATATTTTCATCTTTAGCTGGCAAATGACCAAATTGTTGAGTGATAATGCCACCAATGGTGTCAAATTCTGTTTCGTCGTAGTAAGTGCCAAAGTGTTCGTTAAAATCCTCAATGGTGGTGAGGGCTTTGACCAAGAAGCCTTTGTCGGAGAAAGGTCGAATATTGCCATCGTCTTCTTCGGCATCAGTTTCGTCTTCGATTTCGCCAACAATTTGTTCTAATACGTCTTCGATGGTTACCAGACCAGCAACGCCACCGTACTCATCCAACACGATGGCCATATGATAACGGTTGGTGCGGAATTCGTTGAGTAAAATAGAAAGGCGTTTGCTCTCAGGCACAAAAATAGGCTTACGCAGCATGGCGTTGAGGTCAAAGTTGTCCATTTGCTTAGCAAATGCAAGAGGCAACAAATCTTTTGCTAATAAAATACCTAAAACGTCGTCGGGAGATTCACCAATAACAGGGAAGCGTGAGTGAGACGTTTCAGTGATGGTTTGCATGAATTCCTGGGTGCTTTGGTCAGCTTTCACCACAGCCATTTGTGGCCTTGGAACCATAATGTCACGCACTTGCATGTGTGACATTTGTAAAGCGCCTTCTATAGTGTCGAGGGCTTCGCGATCGAGTATCTGGTCTTCTTCAGCTTGGCGGATTCGTTCTAGCAGTTCTTCTTTGGTGCCAGGTCTGTCACTGAGAAAAAAAGAAAGTCTATCCAGCCAGGAGCGTTTGTCCTGACCGTTGGTCGACGCGTCGTCGTTCATAAGGGCTGTGTTTTCCTAAAAGTTAATGAAACCAATTTATACGCTTAGTCGCTTTCTTTAGCAACATAAGGGTTGGCTATATTGAGTGTGGCCAATAGCTGGCTCTCAAGAGTTTCCATGACGTAAGCTTCATCGTCTTTAATATGGTCGAAACCCTGTAAATGCAAGGTGCCGTGAATAACCAGATGTGCCCAATGGTGTTCAACAGGTTTATGTTGTTGTGCAGCTTCTTGAACTACCAATTGTGCATTAACCACAAGGTCACCCAAATAACTCACATCGCCTAACTCTGCCGCCATTTCTGCAGCTAGTTCAGGGTCGTCAAAGTCCGGTTGTTGAAAAGGAAAAGACAGCACATTGGTGGGTTTGTCTTTACCGCGATACTGTAAGTTTAATTCATGGCTTTCCACATCATCAACCATACGAATGGTTATTTCGGCCACAGCATCTGGGACTTGCAGCGCAAGCTGTGCCCATTGTTCTAGTTGAGCTAGTGTTGGTAATTGTTTACTCTCACTAGCAATTTGTAAATCTATGATCATGGTTGTTTGTTTTCAAACGCATCATAAGCATCTACGATGCGCTGGACCAGTTGGTGACGGACAATATCGCCAGACAGAAAGTGGGTAAAACCAATATCATCTACACCATCTAATACTTCAATGGCATGTTTAAGGCCAGATGCTGTACCTTTTGGCAAATCAATTTGCGTAACGTCACCAGTAATAACAGCAGTAGAGCCAAAACCAATACGGGTGAGGAACATCTTCATTTGTTCACGGGTGGTGTTTTGACTTTCATCCAAGATTACAAAGCTGCCATTAAGTGTTCTGCCACGCATGTAAGCCAAAGGTGCGATTTCTATGACGTTCTTTTCTATCATGCGCGCTACGGTTTCAAAACCAACCATTTCATACAGGGCGTCGTATAGGGGGCGTAAGTAGGGATCAATTTTTTGCGCTAAGTCGCCAGGTAAAAAACCAAGTTTTTCACCTGCTTCTACGGCGGGGCGCACTAATAATATGCGGCGCACTTCTTCACGCTCAAGGGCTTCCACAGCACAAGCAACGGCAAGGTAGGTTTTGCCGGTACCTGCAGGCCCAATACCAAAATTAATGTCATGCTTACGGATGGAGCGAATGTAACTCTGCTGAGTTTCACCACGAGGTTTAATGGTGGTCCGTTTTGTACGAATACTAAGACCAGTATCTTGTGGTTGGTTAGCTTTTGGGGCGACTATATTGGCGCTGGTTTCTGTCATGGTTTGTTGGGCTTCCACTAAGGCGAGATGAACCATTTCTGGAGTCACTTCGCTGGTCTGTTGGGCTTCACGGTAGAGTTGCTGTAATACGTTTTCACCAGCAATGCGTGCGGCAGCAGTACCTGCTAAATGAAAACGATTGCCGCGGTTGCTGATGTTTATTTGTAGGCGTTGTTCAATGATACGCAGGTTGCCATCCAACCGACCTTGCAGGCTTGCAAGGTGTTGAGGATTATCTGGCAGCAAACTAAAAATGGAGTCGCTCTTGTTAACGCCAGAGGTTTTTGAACTATTGGTAGAGTTAGTCATACAGAGCTATTGCAGCACGATTGGGCCAACAGGTGCAAGCCCATCTAATTCAGATGCTATAAGCTCACCTCGTAAAGAGTGTGGGAAAGCCTCCAAAATATGAATTTGGGCAAACTTACCGATTAAGTCTGCATTGATGCTAGCAAAGTTAACTGAACGGTTGTTTTCTGAGCGGCCAGTAAGTTTACCTGGGTCTTTCTTGGAGTAACCGTTCACTAAAACTCGTTGTAGGCTGCCTACCATGGACTTACTAATATCAAAAGACTGGCTATCAATACGCCGCTGTAACTGAGTTAAACGTTGTTTCTTGGTAGCGTCATCTGTGTTGTCTGGTAATTCTGTAGCTGGCGTGCCCGGGCGTTTGCTGTATATAAAGCTAAAGGATAAATCAAAACCAATGTCGGTAATTAAATCCATGGTGGCCTGGAAATCAGCGTCTGATTCGCCAGGAAAGCCGATAATGAAGTCTGATGAAAAGCTAATGTCTGGACGTTGCTTGCGGATACGGCGCATTTTAGATTTGTATTCTAGCGCTGTGTGGCCACGTTTCATGGCCATTAATATTTTGTCAGACCCAGATTGCACAGGCAGGTGCAAATGGCTTACCAGTTCTGGTATTTGACCAAAAGCTTCAATGAGGCTATCAGAGAATTCAACCGGGTGGCTGGTGGTAAAGCGGATACGGTCGATGCCATCGATGTTGGCTACTAAGGCAATGAGCTCGGCTAAATCGACTGTGTCGCCATCATCGGTTTCACCTTGATAGGCGTTGACGTTTTGGCCTAACAGGTTCACCTCGCGTACGCCTTGTTCGGCCAACTGCTCTACTTCTAGCAGCACAGAAGCAAGTGGACGGCTTACTTCTTCACCGCGGGTGTAGGGCACTACGCAAAATGTACAGTATTTTGAACAGCCTTCCATAATGGAAACAAACGCTTCTGCACCTTCAACCTTAGGTGCAGGTAAATTGTCGAACTTTTCTATTTCAGGAAAACTAACATCCACTACTCCCTTGGCTCCAGCGTCCGTTGCGTCGATCATTTCTGGCAAACGGTGTAATGTTTGCGGGCCAAAAATTATGTCTACGAAAGGGGCACGTTTGGAAATGGCTTTACCTTCTTGGCTGGCAACGCAGCCGCCAACACCTATTTTAATATTTGGGTTGGCTTCTTTTAGTTTGCGCCAGCGGCCTAACTGATGATAGACCTTATCTTGTGCTTTTTCGCGAATAGAACAAGTATTAAGTAATAGTACGTCAGCATCTGCTTCGTTGTAGGTTATTTCCATGGCATGGCTATCACCCAATAAATCCGCCATACGAGATGAATCATATTCATTCATCTGGCAACCATGGGTTTTAATAAATAGCTTTGTTGTCATGTGGCACACCTGCATTAATTGAGGGGTTATTATACATTTAAGGCCACCATTAAACCTAGCTTGAAAACGCTGTTTTTGGTGCTAATAGGCGCTAATATAGCAGCTAGGCATATCTATGCCCCCCAAAGCCCCTTAGATGACGAAAACTACTATGAGAGATGGACAGCGGATGGATGAAGTAGAAAAACATGGTGACCATACATTTCAACTAGATGCTCGCCTTGAATCAGACTGTGAATTTGTAGCTAACTTGGGTTTGTGCAGTTTATTGTTGATGAACAACGCCAGCATACCTTGGTTTATTTTGGTGCCAAAAGTTTTTGGGGCCATAGAGCTCACAAATTTGCCAATGGCTCAGCAGCTGCAAGTGTTACAGGAAATGAATCAAGTGACTGCGATGGTGACCAGCCTCTACACCCCCCATAAGCTTAACATTGGTGCTTTAGGTAATGTGGTTAGTCAGTTGCATATACACGTGATTGGGCGTTTTATTGATGATCCTGCCTGGCCTAATCCAGTATGGGGGAAGTTGCCGTCAAATTATTATGGTGACCTTCAACTAGCGACACAATTAGCCCAGATTCGAGCTTATTTAGCGCTCTAAATTGAAAGGTTAATGGGCTGGTCTGCTACTACAACATTGTCTTCTATACGTACGCCACCTAAAGGCCTTAATTGATCTATGGCAGTGTTGTTGAGTAAATGACCAAAACCGTTATCACGCCATTTTTTTAATAAGCTATCAATGACGTAAAGCCCAGGTTCTATGGTTACCACCATGTTTTTTTCTAGGGTTCGAGTGCAGCGTAAAAGCCGGTGACTTGATGGTGGTTCTTGTGCAGTGCCTAATTCATCCTGTTGCCAACCACCAATATCATGCACCTGTAACCCTAATAAATGACCTAAACCATGGGGAAAAAAAGCGCTACTGATGCCACTGGTAGCTAACTCGTCTCTTGAGCCTTGCACTAACTTAAACGTTTCAAGTAAATCTAATACCAAGTCATGCATTTGGTGGTGAAGATCGGCGAAATTTACACCCGGTTTCACCATGAAGCAAATACTCCGCTGTGCCAGGGTCATGGCGTTGATTAAATTTTGATAAAGCTTACTGCCACGACTATGGCAGCGGGTAATATCAGACGCATAACCATAATACTGGGTTCCAGCGTCAATCAAAAAGCTTTGTGGTTGGCCCATATCTTGAGCGCTATAGTCATAGTGCTGATAATGTAATACGGCACTGTGGTGGCCAAAGCCAACAATACTCCGATAGGGTATTTGGGTTTGGTCTTGTTGCACTGCAGCAAGGAACGCGAGCTGAGTTTCAAATTCACTTTTGCCAGCCATAAATGCCCGTTTTGCTGCCTCGTGTCCTGCAAGAGCAATAATGTTAGCTTGGGTTAAACAGGCGATTTCATACTGACTTTTAATGGCCCTGTTGTAGTGTAAACGGTGCATCAAACCTTGAGGGTTTATTTTGCTTATGCCTAGTTCTTTAGCCAGTTCAACGTCTTGTCCAATCCATGCTCTTTGTGTGCTTGTGGATTGATATTGGCTTAGTTCGCGTTTTACTTGAGCCAAATCTGAACACAAGTGTATGTCGAAATGATCACACCAAAATCCAGTGGGTGGTTGTGGTGGCACATGCCAAAAATCATCGGCCAAGTGATAAAGTAATACGGGTTTTTGGCCCGTTTGAATGAGTAAGTAACAGTGTGGACTCTGAGTCAGTGGTAGCCACCAAACAAAATTTGGGTTAGCCTTATAAGGACCGTGGTAATCATCTAAAAAGGCCAGTTTTGGTGCGCCGCTGTGGATCAAAATGCTGTCGCACTGCTCGGCACTTATCGCTTTTTCTGCAATCCCAATTACGCGTTGTAGGTGGTCTGGGTATAAGGTGGCACATTGGGTGAACATGAAAGCTGATCCGAGCAAAGAGAGTGTTACCTTATTATGATTATGTTGACCGGAGTACGCAAGTATTGTTGCTAGGCTTTATTGCTTTCATATATTACTGTTTTATATAGCTATTTATTTATTTTTTGAACTATTAATTATCTAACTTGGCGTGTTTATTGGTTAAATTATGTCTATTTTTGTCCGTATTATTAATACCAAATGGATCAGCTTTTTAAGAGTTTAAAGCAAGAAAATAAATGAGAAGGACTGGTAATGAAATACAGTAACGGCAAGGCAATACCGATCTCAATAAACCAAGCCTTTGAAAGCATCAAGTTTCTGTCTGATAGAACCCCTAAAACTAATGGCAATAGCGATGGTTTTTGTACCTTGGTGGAGTACCGAGACGGTGGCATTTTCCTTGCACATTATGCTGGCAACAGCGAGTGGGAAAGGCACACCAATGGTGATGAGATGGTCATGGTTATGGGGGGTGAAACCGTCTTGATTTTATTGCAAAACGGTGACGAAATCTCTAACCCTATGTCGCAAGGCATGTTACTGGTTGTTCCAAAAAACACATGGCATCGTTTTGAATCGCCCAAAGGCGTTAAGATAATGACGATCACCCCGCAGCCAACAGATCACTCGGTTGAAAGGCCAGAGTAGTCAGCAGTTTGGGCTATTTATGAGCCAGCTTAGGAAAAAGTTTACAATAACAAATAATTTGATTGTTTTTACAACGTACAGAGAAATATTATGAAAATTGAAGGTGGATGTTATTGTGGTGATATTAGGTATTTAGCTGAAGGCGAACCTCAGGCTTCAGTTCAATGTCATTGTAGAGAATGTCAGTACATAACTGGCGGCAATCCTAATGTAGTAATGGTCATGCCGTTAGAAGGCTTTAAATTTTCAAAAGGAGAGCCTAAAGCATTTAAAAGGGATGATTTAGAAAAAGCCGTGACTCGGTTATTTTGTAATAATTGTGGTACTGGCATTGGTACTAAAAACCCAACAAGACCTAAGTCAATTATTTTAAAAGTAGGTACTTTTGATGACCCTTCAATTTTCATTCCGGCAGTAGCAATTTTCACTATCGACAAGCAAGAATTTCATCACATCGATGATAGCGTTAAGTCATTTGATAAAAGGCCTTAACACTGATCTTACATTAACCAAATGTGCATAATCTGGGCACAAACTAGGGACTCAATTGAGTATTAAAGGTCAGTAGATTGAAACAATCAATATTACATATTGCCATACTCGTTAAAGATTATGATCAGGCACTTGATTTTTATGTCAATAAACTCAAATTTGAGCTCATCGAAGATACTTATCAACCAGAACAAAATAAACGGTGGGTAGTTGTTTCACCACCGGGTTCTAATGGTGTTACTTTATTGTTAGCCCGTGCATCTACGTCAGACCAAAATCATTTCGTGGGGAATCAAGCTGGAGGGCGAGTTTTCCTTTTCTTGAATACAGATGACTTTTGGCGTGATTATAATCGAATGGTGTCTGTAGGTATAAAATTTATCAGAGAACCACAACAGCAAGATTATGGGATAGTTGCAGTATTTGAGGACCTATACGGCAACTTATGGGATTTACTCCAATTAAATCCAAATCATCCGATAGCATCAAGATCTGTATAAATGGACTATTATATATTTCGGCAAATGTGGGAGATTATAACAATTGAATCAATTAACTGAGAAATCTATAGCATGTCCGTACTGTGGTGAAATGATTGAAGTTCTAATAGATTCATCTGACATGGAACAACAGTACATTGAAGATTGCCAAGTATGTTGTAAGCCAATAAATTTTTTGGTTTCTGAAAATCTTAATGGTGACCTTGCAGTTAGTGTTTATAGTGAAGATGAAGCGTTTTAATAGATACATTACAATCAAATCAACAAGAACAGGTAACGCTTGGCCACTTTTTTTTTGCTATAGGGTTTTAGTCAACAATTACTTAAACAGTTCTGTAGGCGTTACAGCTAGCCAGTATTTGAGTAACAAGAAATATGAACATCTCAACTAGCGCCAAAGTGCACGACTTTCTGTCAGATATACAATCTATATCTCCTGAGCAGTTTGACATGATCATTTCAATAAAAGATATCTTCTTTGGAGCTAATAAAAAATTAGCCGAAGGTATTAAATATGGTGGCTTGGCGTTTAATGTGTCAAATGCATTGATTGGAGGTATTTATACTTACAACAAACACATTTCAATTGAATTCAGTAATGGGTCTGGTTTTACTGATACTGATTCTATACTGGAAGGTAGTGGGAAAAAGAGACGACACAAAAAATATACACAGATGACAACATTGTTCAAAAAAATGTCCCTTATTTTGTTAGTCAAGCAGTGAAGGGCTAAAGAAACTATTGAATGGTAAAGGCAGGGTACACAATCAATTATGCCCAAACTGTAAAGATGGCTTTGTTGTGCTTTGAAAAATAATTTGAAATGAAAAGGCGTTTTCTCACTGAGAAAAATGACTGTGGATTATTAGATACTGGCGCAAGGGGATATTACAACGTTGGACTAACAATTTGTCTCAGTATATTTCGCCATTTAAAGCTAATTGAGTTAAATATAGGCGCATATCGAATTCGAGCTGATGATAGTCGCTCGACATATGACAACAGAGTTTGTAAAAAGCTTTGTTATGGTTCTTTTCTTTTAAATGAGCCAATTCATGAACAACAATCATCCTTAGAAACGGTTCTGGAGATGTCCTAAAAACATCACTGATTCTAATTTCGTTTTTACTTTTGAGTTTATTTCCCTGAACCCGAGAAACAAAAGTGTGTAACCCAAGTGCATTGTTAATCGCGTGAATTTTAGGGTCATAAATCACCTGACTTAATGGTGAAGACTTTTTGATATATTGATTTTTGATTGATACAGCATACTCTCGCAGGGATTTGTCATTCACAAACTGATGGGTTGTAGGGTACTTATTGAGTAAATAATCGGACAGGTTATTCTGCTCTATTAGTTGCAGAGCTTGGTCTTTTACTTGTTGAGGGTAGTTTGAAAGATATCTTAAAGTGGACATTGGTTAGGTATCGAGTTTGATTAAACTAATTTCTTTTTTGGAAAGAAATTACTGATACGCATTATATGCTTGAATAATGCCGCAATCTAGCTATCTAAAAGGTGTTTAGGATGCAGGTTTTAGTCCAGCTTTACATTCACCATCAAGCCCTTTAGTTTGGTAGTGATAAGCTATGGCCATAACTAAAGCACCTTGGTTGCTGGGTCATTGGATCAATAAATTGAAGCTCCTTTGCCAGCAACTGTAATGGAGCTACATAGTTATCTGCCGATAGAGGATGTAATTTTGGGTAGTATTTATCATTCAGTATGGGCCAACCCAGCGCCTCCATGTGAAGGCGTAATTGATGGGTTTTTCCAGTAACGGGATTTAATTCAAATAGCGCCTGCTGAGCAGATTGCTGCAGGCATCGAATCACAGAATGACTATTTGCTTCGCCGTTGGTCACGCACATGCGAAAGCGTGGTTCGGAATGCACTATACGATTTTTAACTTGCCACTCCTGGCCTATTAGATTTTCACCATGACTAATGTTGGCAATTGCCTGGTAGGTCTTATGCATTTGCCGTGTCTGAAATAAATGGTGATAACGATGGCGTGTGCTTGGGTTAGTAGAGAATATGACCAAACCGGCTGTCACTCTATCCAAGCGGTGTAACGCTTGTAAGGTCTCAATGCCTGTGCTGAGTCGTAAGCGATTTTGCAGGCATTCATTCACATAAATACCGCCCGGGGTTACTGCTAAAAAGTGGGGTTTATAGGCTACTAAAACATGCTCATCCTGAAATATAATCTCTTCCTTAAAAGGGATGCTGGGCTCGCTTTCGACTTCTCTGTAATAGTAGATTCGTTGTTGTGGTTGAAACAGTGATTGTGCTGTTACCAATGATCGGTCGTGGTAATGTACCTTGCCATGGGCGATGCGCTGCCGCCAAACCTGAGCATCAATGTAGGGGAATTTAATGATCAGGTATTCCAGCACAGTGGTTACGCCAGGGTTAGTCTGGGGTAAGCTTAGTCGTGAAGGATAGTCAGAAATTGCCATTGAAGGAGCCAAATTTTGACTATAACACGAGTTTAAGACCGCCATCTTGAGGGACGATTTTTTTGTCGCTCCACTATACAGCGTGATATGGCTAAATTCATAGAATAATGACGTGGAACCTAGATTCAGTTTTGTGGATTCTAGTGCAGTTGCTTGGGAAAAACTCCTAGGGGTTAGTGGTGTTGAGATTAAAAAGCTGTAGGGGCCAATGGCCAGGTAATGGCGCTATATAGGTTTTTGCCTAACATCATATTTCCAGACCATCTGCACGATGCGCCTGAGTTCCTCTATTTACTAGAAGGCAGTGCCAAAGTTGATGGTCAATGGATACAGGCCCGCTGGGCAAGCGTAGCAGGAATTGGCACTTTAGCAATAGATTTTCAAAGTGGGGATGCAGGTTGTGTATTCGTCGCTGTATATACTATGGGTACAAACAATATTTAGTAGCACGCTAACAGGTGAAAATACAATGAACCAAATTAACCCGAAAAAACTGCTCAACAGCAAGTGGACAGCCGTTAAACCTAAAAACAAGGAAAAACACTTCACCGTGATAGCGGTAGAATTTGATGATGACGAAGCAGTTAGCTCCTGTTTTATTGAAGCTGTTATGTCTAAGCGTGAAACAGACATCCAATGGCAAGAATTAAAAGACATCAGTCAATGGCTGCAGGGTTGGAAATAATACAAGTGTGGTCACCTTTTGGGCTGGCGTTATTCTAGAGTTTAAGTATGCGTAAAACTGATAAAAAAATTGATAATCAACTTAGGCTTGTATTGACTGAGGCTTGTGAAATTGCTTTGAAGGACATTCATGGCTTTCAATGGCTTACTCACTTGGTTAATTATTCGAACTTCCCTAAAAGCTTAAAGGTAGTGTGTGTTTTTGACACTAATGAAAACCTATCTTGTTTTATGTCCCAAAAAACCAAAACAGAACTTGCCTCTCTTATTCAAATGAAGCTTCACACCGTTAATATTGAAGTAAAAAATGTGGAGGATCATATTTTTTATGACACAGAACAAAACTGTCACAAAGAGCACCATGGTAAATGGGCCAGCAGGCTGTTGCACTAAGGCTATAGCTGGCTAAAAATTCTTGGTACTGCCATAGGCCTCTAAGGCTTTTTGACGCGATTCCTTTATTTGCACAATGGGGTGTGGGTAAGTTTCACCCAGGGTGATATTAGCTTGGTTTAATACTTCTGGAGGCGCCTCCCAAGGCCGGAATAAATACTTATCTGGTAGTGCTTTGAGTTCAGGCACATAGAGCTTGGTATATTCCCCTTGAGGGTCGAACTTTTCGCCTTGGATGATTGGGTTGAATACCCTGAAATAGGGCGAGGCATCTGTGCCACACCCTGCGACCCATTGCCAGCTTGCACTGTTGCTGGCTAAGTCTGCATCCACAAGGCAGTCCCAAAACCAGCTGGCCCCTAAGCGCCAGTCAACCAATAGATTCTTGATAAGAAATGATGCAACAACCATGCGAACACGGTTGTGCATATAACCTGTTTGCCACAGTTCTCGCATGCCTGCATCAACCAATGGATAGCCTGTTAACCCTTGTTGCCAGCACTTTAGCCAAGCTGGGTTATTTTCCCATGGAAAATAGTTGAAGTTAGTTTTTAAGTTTTGGTTAGGCAAGCCAGGAAAATGAAATAGTAAATAATAAGAAAATTCCCGCCAGCGTATTTCTCTCTTAAAGTGCTCACTGTTTTCATCATCAGGTATGGTGAGCAATGCATTGATGATTTGATGTGGTGAAATGTCTCCAAAATGAAGGTGAGGGGACAGTCTAGAAATTGCTTTTAATGCAGGTCGATCTCTGCCATCTTTGTAATCGTTTATGCCATTAGATAAAAATTTGTTTAGCAGTAATGATGCGCCAGCTTCACCTGGCTCCCAACACTTATGCAAGCCAGAATCCCAATTAATTGTAGGTAATAATGTTAGACCTTCTAGGCTTGAGGCATGGGAATCATTGATTAACGGTGTTGGCAACTGAGGTGCTGGTAAGAGCGTAATAGGGGGGTCAATTTTGCTCGCCTCACGGTGATACGGGGTGAATACTTTATAAGGGCTGGCATCCTTCTTAAGCACAGACCAGGGTTCATTTAGTAATGAGCCATTAATGCTGTTAGCCTTGATACCTTGCGACGATAATTGCGTTTTGATGTGCTGACTCTGCGCGATATGGTTGGGCTCATAACAACGATTCCAGTAGACAGCATCAACTGCAAATCGCTGACATAAATCAGCAATGATGGTTGCGGCATCACCACGATAGACATTTAAGGCGTTGCCCAATGACGTATCCAATGCTTTTAATGAATGATGCAGCCACCACCGGCTCGCACCACCCATCTGGTACTGGCCTGCATTTTCATCATCGAGTATGTAAATAGGTAGTACATTGGATGCTTCACACGCGGCTATAAGGGCTGGGTTATGGCTCAGGCGTAAGTCTTGGCGAAACCATATGATTGATAGTGAACTATGCATAACTAATCTACTCGATCTTTTCAATGACTAACGTTATTTGGCCTACATTAAATCCCCATTTGGTCATTTCAGTTTGGTTAATCAAGCGTGATTCATCAAGTTGGTAGATCCAATCGTTCAAATCGATGTCCCACGTTGTGCCGTCAACTTCTATAGCTAAGGTATAGCGCCAATTAAAGGCAAAGCCTTGGCTTACACCTGTAGCTTCGCCCACTGAATCTGATGCTACACCGCTGTATTGATTGTCACCGTGCTTTACAAGATTCCACACTCTGCGTTGTGTTTCACCATCATCATAAAAAAAGTCTTCTTCTAGCAGGCCGTTATTACCTTCCCATGAGCCTACTAAATCGGCACGAAAACGCCTGATGACCTTGCCGTCTCTGTTTTGCACCATGCCGTATGCAGCCAGCTTGCCGTCAAAAAAGGTCTTCATATCAAATGCAGGTGTGGTCGATCGGTAATCAGAAATCGTGGTACTGCATCCGACCAATAATAAGCCTAAAAAAGTTGCCACAAATAAACGCGAACAATTGTGCATAAAATAGTTAAAAGTAGTCATGGTTTTATTCCTATTAATTGATTACGTTGTGCTGGTTTTAATGTGTTCTTTGATAGCCAGATGGCTGTAAAAGCAGATGAAAACAAAGGCTCACTTAAGGAGCCAATAAATCGTTTATTATAAAAAAAGTGACTAATGCCTTCTTCATCTACATATAATATAAGCTGGTCTTGTGGCGCAATATCTGGCCAAATATTGCGCAACCTTGATACCCACTCAACGCGATAATCAATATTTTGACGTTCCCACTCATCAATTGTTGATTGTATTAGCTGTTCAGCACTGATGGTCTTTTTATAAAGTAAATCGAGGGATAGGGGCCATTTATTTAGTTCATATGTACCTGTTGGGGTAAGTACTTTGGCCTCATAAATCTCAAACCAAAGCCACTTCATTTTAGCTGTACCGACTAACTTGAATGTTGGTACTGGCGTCACCTCAATTGAGGTCTCTAAATTAAAGCTTTGGTGGCTTAATGCTTGAGTGCTATAGGCATAGTGACTAGGCAATAGTACTAAGCAGAAAAAGATGAATATTTTTGTCTGTGAACTCAGGCTACCCATAG
>TARA_B110000914_G_scaffold137666_1_pt1 | contig 26646 bp, 16 predicted proteins | sample TARA_B110000914 | Tara Oceans TARA_B110000914 (sample SAMEA4397983) | marine metagenome | biome: Polar Biome; feature: [MES] marine water layer (ENVO:01000295) within the mesopelagic zone...; material: water (ENVO:00002006), including particulate matter (ENVO:01000060) such...
GGTTGATGACTTCCTCATAGCCATCCCAGTTTTTTAAGGGATGGAACTTCTGCGAGATTCTTCCAAGACAAACATTCCGGATCAGGGAATCCTGACACTGACTCCGAACAGTTGGAATGTGAGGTGATCGATGAATGGGCAGGATGGAACGGGCTGCTTTTTAGGCAATAGTGATGGAAGCCCCTTCCCGCATTTTTTTGAAGAGATACTTTTGAAGCAGTGTCACCTCAAGGTCCCATCCTCTGTCTCAAAACTGTGCCACGCCACTTCGGGGATTTTTGGCTCCGCGTTCTTTGAGATAAACGGAGAGGAGGAGAAAGGTGAGAGTGGAGGGAAATTTTATGGGCCTGCTCGTTAAAAATGACGCGCGTTATTTCTCTCGTAATTCTGTCTGATCTTAAAGTGTGATCAGGTTCAACCTGAGTGGCATCAATTGTCATGTGTGTTTAAACCGAGACAGGTGGCGGTGCCATCGGCGTCGCGGAGGTAGAGGTTTCCTTGGTGGAGGAGGGGGGGGGACCAGGTGCGTTTGCCGAGGCCGGTGTGGCGGGCGAGTTGCTCGAAGCCACCGGGGGTGGCTTTGGCGATGATGAGGGCCCCGTCGTTGGTGAGGATGATGAGCTTGCCTTGGGAGAGGATGAGGGACCCGCGGAGGTCGGGGTGGGACCAGAGGGTTTCCCCGGTTTTAAAATCGAGGCAGCGGAGGTGGCTTTTAATTTTCTTTTTGTGAACGGGGCCATCGAAGCCGTAGAGATGGGCTTGGTGAAGGACGGGCGGGTTGATGTGGTTTTGGAACTCTTTGTTGGTCCAGATGGGCTCGCTTGAGTCTTGGTTGGGATCGAAGAGGGCGGCACCTTCACCCCACCAGGAGGAGAGGTAGAGTTTGTTGTCGACGACGAGCGGGTCGGCGGAGTTTTCGCCGTATTTGGTGGGCCAGTCGACTTTCCAGAGGATCTTGCCATTAGTTTGGGAAACGACGTGCATCGCTTTGTGGCCAAAGATGGCGAGGGCGGGTTGGTCTCGGCAGGAGAGGGGGACGGCGGCGGCGTATCCGCAGGAGAGGGTGGGGGAGTTCCAGAGGACTTTTCCGGAGTTTTTGTCGAGGGCGATGCCGGATTGGTTGGCGTTGAGAAAGAGTCGGTCACCGACGATGACGGGGGCGGAGGAGAAGCCCCAGGTGGGCATGAGGGCTTTGGCTACGGTGGCGAGGTCGGTGGTCCAACGGAGATCACCATTGGCTTTGTCCCAGCAAGAGACGAGGCCTTGTTTACTATAAGTGTAGAGCCATTTTCCGTGGATGACGGGCGGGGCATTGGGGCCACCGGGGTTGTATTTGGGGATGAGGTCCTGGGGGTAGTTCTTGCTCCAGAGAGGTTTTCCGGTGGTGGCGTCGAAGCATTGGACGAGGTCATCGCCTGCAAAGTTGCCGAGGGTGTATGCGCGGTTTTCAGAGACGACGATGCCGGAGTAGCCCATGTGGACTTTGGCGGTCCAGAGGACCTTGGGGCCGGTGGCGGGCCATTGATGGGTCCAAGTGGTTTCGTGGTCGAAGTTTCCGTTGCCCTTGGGGCCGCGCCATTGGGACCAGGTGGCGAGAGCGGGGAGGGCAAGGAGGAGAAAGACGAGGAGTGTTTTCATCAAATTGGCAAACGGCGCCGATCAGCGCCAACCGGCACGGTAGAAGTTGGTGGGTGATGAGGGAATGTAAAAGGGAGCGAGTGTGAGGGTGACGTTGGAGCCCGTGATTTTCCGGGTGGTGTTTTCACTTCCGAGCTCGGTCCAGGTCATGAGGTCGGGGCTTTGTTCGATGACGAAATTTTCAATCCGGGTATCGAGTGGAATGAGTGAGGTGAAGGAAGCATCGGAGTCTTCCGCGGCTGACGAGATTGAGAGAACGGGCTCGGGTTCATTGAACACAAGAACGATGGCGGTGCCAGTGGTGGTGCCATTGAGGGTGAGGGAGTAAGTGGTGTCGCTCCCGGGGGAAACCTGAAGGAAACCGATGCCGTCGACGGTGAAAGGGAGGACGTCTTCGCCATTGATGGTGAGGGTTTCGGCTCCGTTAACATCCCAGCGAAGAGTGGCGGTTGCTCTGGTGGAGATGCGGGGTTCGAGCGCACGGAAGGAATTGATGGCAGGCGGTTCCGGAAGAAGAGGTGTTTGGTTTTCGAGGGTGATGGGAGTAAAACCATTTTCAATGACGACGCGGTAGGTGACGGTGTTGTCATAAACGGGAGGGCGGACGAGGTTGTCACGGGTGCGGATGGAGTAAACGAGCTCCCCGGTCGATTCGTTGTAAACCGAGAGGACGGGAGCGAGTTGATATCCGGAATCGATGAGGGGGAGGAAGCCGGTAGGAATGCGGCCGTCGTTGTCAGTCTGGCTGATGGTGATGGGCCAGTCGTCGAACTGGGATCCGGTGTTCGGGTAGTCCGGGTCGGCGTGGAGGGGCCAGGTTTCGAAGGTGATTTGGCGGCTATTTTTTTCGATCCGAACGATGCCGTATCCGGCTCCCCGGTCGTGAAGATTGGCGGGGGAGATGTTACGAGTTTGATTGTGATATTGGTGGGGATTCCCGGCACCGAGGACCCGGACGTGATGAGGGAAAGCGGAGGTGAGGTTGGGTTGGCCCCAGGGGAGGGTGCCGTTTCCATCGAAGAAGAAGTCGCCTTTGTAGGGATTCACGACATCGATTCTTCCGGCGGAGTTGTGAATGGGGTCCCAGGCCCGCGGGAAGAAGTTGCCGATGGCGGGGGCGGTGTAGGAGAATCCGGCATCGGCCGGGCCTTTGATTCCGTGATGGGCAAAGGTGGCGAGGTGTTGGTCTCCGGCGATCTGGAACATTCTCGTCTTTCGCAAGAGTTCCCAGACTTCATTGCGTCGATGGGTGGGCCAGCCGTGGGTGTCGCGGTCGTTGAGCCCAAAGCCATATCCGCTGTTGGCGTGAGTGTGGATGTTACCGAAGGGTGATTGGGAAATGACGCACTTTACCGTTTGGTCATCCCAGTCGTTGGCCCAGGCCCGGAGGAAGTCTTTTTGTCGGGTGCCCAGGAGGAATTGTTGGTTGAGATCGGCGGGCGGGTTGTCCTTGCCGGTTTTAAATTTGCGGTCCTCGAGAATCGCGAAGCCGACATCGCCATAGATCATTCCGGTGAAGTACGGTGGGATTCCCTGCGCAACTGGAGGAGCTGGTTGAACAGGGTTGTAGGGGTCGGTCTCGGGGAGATGCGAGGTCTGGGTTCGCTCGAGCATTTTCACCCAGTTGGCGGGTTCTTCGTAGCCGCCGGAATTTTGGCTGTTGGTTGCGATTCCACCTTCTCCCCAGAGGTTGCCTTGGTAGACATCGTGATCATCGGGGATGCAAATGGTGGGCATGATGCGGGTGACATCGCGGGCCTGGAGGACCCAGAGATACCATTTGTAAAGGTAGTCGTGGTGGCGGTTGAAGTCGTTGCCGCTGTCCTCCGGGGTCGGTTGTCCTTCGTAAATCTGATCGCCGAGTGCGAGAAAAACATCGGGATCATGTTTGACGAGATTGGTGAAGGCGAGGGTGTTGGGTTGCCAAAGCCTGACAGGTGACCAGTCGAAGCCATCGTCTTGAATACGGCCATCAGTGATGCGCTGGCAGGTGGTGGCAGCGAGAGTGATCTGTGCTTGGTCGACGGGGTTTTTTCGAATGATACCGGTCCAGGAATAGGGGGCATTGTCGATCTCAACGGTGATCCGGAAATCGGTATCGCGGGTGTCGTCCCAGTTGGGGATTTTGAAAGTGGTTGTATAAGAGGAAAGGGAATCGGTGTTGTCGATGGTGGTGTTGGAGATCTCGTTCCAATCATCGCCGTCCTTGGTTTCGAGCCGGACCGGAGGGGTGGAAGCGAGATCGAGAGGGGGGAACTGGGCGGTGAGTTTGAGTGTCTGGCGGCTCAACGTATACATCGCCCCCACGATGGCGAGATGGCGATCGGGCTCGGAGTTGAGCGCGGTGCCGGTGCCGGAGAATTCATCGAACCAGAAGCGGGCGTTGTTTCCTCCTTTGTGAGAGAGGAGGCCGAGTGAGCCGAGAAGTTGCGCGGAATCCACTTCGGCGGAGGCAGTGCTTATGGGGTTGTTTGCCGGGTCGAAGACGGAGAGAGAAAGTTGGTAGCGACCACGGGCAGGAAGGTAAGTGGCGGTGAGATCGAGGCGGGCATCTGCGGGGAAGGATGCGGGGGTTCCTCCTGTCGCGAGCGTGTTGGTTCCTCCTTTGGAAAGGTCTTCAATGACGGCGCGGCCATCTCCACGAAGCCCGACGAAGATGCCAAAGTCCCGTCCCAGGCCATCGTGGACGAGGAGTGAGCCACGCCAATCGAGTCCTGGTCCGGCGCCGAGGAGGAAGCCGGTGCGAGCCGAGGAGGAGAGGGTCCCGGCATGACGACCGGTGCGGACTGAAAGCGAGAAGTTTTCGCCATTGCCCCGTAGGGTGGTGTCGACCTTGTGGAGGGTGCGCCGGTCGCGACTTCCGAGGATGCAATTGACACGGCCATTGTTGACCTGCCAGTCGTGGAGACGGTTTCCCCAGAATCCGGGGCCGGGCCAAACTTGATTCGGGGTATTGTCCCAATCAATTGAGAAATGTCCGGTTGGAGTGTCGGTAGACCAGAAATCGAGGCGGACGTTGTCAACCGATTGGTAGTTGGTGGCTTCCGTGGGTGTTGAGCGAAACCGGATACCGAACGCCTTGCCCGCGTGGGCATCGAGAGTGCCGGGCTGGATTGCGAAGTTGTAATGATGCCACGAAGCAACCGAGTTGGATTTAAAATCGAAGGTGCGGGTGGCGATGACTTCGGGAGCGCCGTCATTGTCCACGATAAATTCGGCGGTGAAATTCCTCTCAACCGGAGCGCCGCCTGCGTTGCCGCCTGCGTTGCCACGTTGCAAGATGATATTTTCAACGCGGGAAAATCCTCCGCCCCCATTGATGGCCTGGAACGAGGCGAAGAGGCGTTTGCCCGCGGCGGCGGCGGGAATGGGACTAAAGATGGAGTTTTGGGTTTCGTAGGTGGCATCGATGCTGGAGAGGTCTGAATCCAATGTTTGAATGATGGAAGCGGCGCCGGTGATGAGGTCGGCATCGGTCGTGAATAAAGTGACTCGAATGCGGTTCGTGGCATCGTTCCAATTGAAGGCATCCCGCCATTGGTAGCTCGCTTGAAAGACTTCTCCTTCCGCGAGGGTGTGGCCTGAATCGATGGCAAATCGGCGTTGCTCGTTGGCGGCGATGACGGCATTGCGGGAGCCATCGAGTGAGGTGTTGGCGGGTTTGAAGCGGGTGGCCTGATGGGGTTGACCGGTTGATCCGAGATTGGACCAAAGGGGGGTGTCAGCGAATGTCCGGCTATCAACGGTTGAAGTGTCTTCATTGAAATCACCATTCAAGAGACCCGGTTCAATCAGAGTGAGATCCGGGGTGAAATCTCCGCTGGGAGCGCCGTCGGCAAAGATGGCAGCGTCGAAGCGGAGCGAATAGGAGGCTCCAGTTTCGATGAGATGAGTGGTCGTTTGGGAAAGGTTTGTGCCGTCTTCAAAAGTGAGGCGCCAACCGCCGTTTCCGTAATCGGTGCGGTCGTTGATGACCTGACCGGTGCCTTCCCAGCCAAGGACAGAGGGATCGGAGACGAGGGTGCGGTCGGTCCCATTGTTGAGCTCTCCGCCGGGGTTAACGAGGGGAATGGGTGCGGCGTGAAGAAGAGCTGCGGGTGTGAGGAAGACGAGAAAGAGTTTCATGGGGCTGGATGCAGTCTTTGGAAAAGCAAGCGGCCCAAATCGTGCGATTGTAACCAGATGCGAAAATCATCAATTGGTCCGAGAGACTAGGAGCCGCCCTTGACCCGCCAGAATCTCTTTTGAGCGGCGCCGGGGTCAGTGAAGGTGAAAGCAATCTCGCTCGGATAAGAGATGGTGTCGGCGGTTTTGTTGACGTTGATTTCGGAGACTTCTTCGAAAAAGTTCAGATCATCGGTTGCCTGAATGAGATAGGTGGCTCCGGTGTCGATCCAGCGAAGGATGACTTCGTTGGTGGAGGGATTGAAGGTGGCGTCGGTAATTTCGAGAGATTGAGCTGAGGCTCCGTGGGAGAGGGGACTGCCCTGGACAAAGAAAACTTCGTTGAAGGGAGCTGTGTTGGAGCCATTGAAGGGGAGAGTCCCGGCGCTGTTGAGGGGGAAGTTGATATGCCGTTGGTCGGTGATTCCGTCGAGTGAGTTGGGGTGGTAGCCCCCTGCTCCGATGTTGAGTTCTCCACCGGAGACGGTGACAACGATATTGGGATCATTTGCGCTCATGCGGAGGCTGTAGGTCTCCAGGGTTCCGCCCGATATGAGGGGGATGAAAAGAGCTCTCAAAATCATAACTGTGTCTTTTAAAAATTTTTTAACTCTATCGACAAGGCAATATTTCCAATTGAGATCTAGCGGGAGACGTGAAGGCGGAGGAAGCGGCGAGGAGAAGAGGGATGAATGAATTCGATGGTCACCCTGTGAAGTGAGGGGGCGTAGAAATCTTCTTCGATGGAAACGTCGCCTTCCATTTCATCAATCTTGTCGTCCCAAGTTATCAGGTTGTTTGAGAACTGGGGGACAGGATCCAGATAGGCTGCCTGGGCTGAGAGAGGGAAGGTGACGATCGTGCTCCCATCGGGAGTTTGGAATTGGATGGGGATCTCCTGATCGGCAGTGGTTGGGTTTGATCCGATCGTGAATTCAATTCCATTTGGGAGTCCGTCTTTGTCGGGATCGGCGTTGAAGTCGGCGTCTTCTCCGGTGAGATCGTGGGTGGTTTGTGACCAGACCGTGAATGGGTCGGTGTTGCTCACGAGGGCAATCTGGTTTCCCTCAAAGGCGTAGTCGATCGAGTATTCAGCGGGGAGGTTGATGATGGTGGCGAAGGGGCCGGTGAGAGTTCCGTATGATGCGATAGGATGGCTGGGCTCGGTGAAACCGCCGTCGAGGCTGATGAGGGTGAGCGTGGCTCCGGAGATATCAAGCTGCCCGGTGACGTCGAAACGGTCGCTGGATGCTCCGTCGATCTCAATGAACAGCGCGCCGATGCTGGCGTCATTCGTTGCGGTGAGGGTGCCGGTTGATTGGCCGGGGGAGATCGTTCCCGCGCCGCGAATTTTTGCGTCGACGGTGCCGTTTCCTCCTAGGGTTCCACTTTGACTCATCACGACTTCTGCGGTTGCTGAGAGGTTGACGTTGGGAGCGAGGATCAATTGTCCTCCGTTGATGGTGGTGGTTCCGGTGTAGCTTGGGCTGGTGGTGAGAAGGAGGCTGGAGGATCCCGTTTTGGTCAAACCTGCGGGATTAAGATACTCGCTGATTTCGCCGTTCAGGGTGAACGATGAGGTGCCATCGCCCGAGATGAGGAGGTCGTGGTAGAGGACGAATGGGGTCTTGATTTGATAGTCGAATTCCGGTCCGGTGCTTGCCAGCACGAGGCTGGGGGGAATGTCGGAGAGGCTGTTGGTGAAGAGCAATTCGTTCCCGTCAATGGTTGCGGTCTGCGGAGCAGTGCCTGCGAATTCCCCTGTCATGCGCAGGGAGTTAAGCATGAAGGTGAGGCCGGTGGGGCGAGTGAGATTGTTGCTGGCAGTGTAGGAAAAGTTGTTCGTGGCCGGAAAATCGAGAATACATCCGGCGAAGGAATCGAGTCTTAAAAAGGTATCCGGAGAATTGGTGTCGGGGTCGATCCAGGCATTTTGTGCGGACCAGGTGAGCGCGATGGGCAGGGTGGCACCGCCTTCTTCTTCGAGAGTGCCTCGGTCGAGAGTGAAGTCCTCCAGCCGGGCGAAGCCTGAGCCGGTTTGAGCCGAGTTGAGTGAGACAAACAGCCGTTTTTCGTTGGCTGATGCGGGGACGGGGTTGAACAAGGCGATCTCTGTTTGGTAGGTCGAGTTCGCGGTGGAGAGTTCCGAGTCCAGCGATTGCATGATGGTTTGGGCGCCGGTCACGGTATTGTCGGATGTGGTGAACAGGCTGATGCGGATCTTATCGCCGCCGTCGTTCCAGTTTGAGGCGTCCCGCCATTGATAGGTGGCCTGGAAAATCTCACCCGTGGCCAGGGTGTGGGTGGTGTCCAGACCAAAGATGCGGGAAGCGGTTTCCGCGATGATGCCATTGCGGGTTCCGTTGGCATTGAGCGAGGTTTGGGTGGCATTGAGGGTTCCGGCGCCGCCGATGTTTTGCCAGGAGATGGTTTGATCGAAGGTTTGGGCTCCGGATCCACCGCCGGCATTGAAGTCGCCATTGAGGAGGGTGCCTCCGACGAGGGAGAGGTTTGTGGTGAACGGGCCAACATCAATTGGTTGGGGATTTAGGATGAAATGGTTGTTGAGATTGATGGTGTTGGCATTTTTGCCCAGCCCGGCATGGCGGGGTTTGTCGGCACCCACTTCGAAGGCGGTAAAATCGCGAAGGAGTTCTTCGACGATTTCGGGGTTGGCCGCTGCGAGGTTGGTGCTTTCTCCGATATCGCTGGAAAGATCAAAGAGGGAGAAAGGGGAAGAGGCCCCATTTCTGGTGAGCTTCCAGTTGCCTTTGCGAACGCTCACCTTGGATTCACTTCGGATGGTGAGGACCTTGTGGGGAGATCCGGTGTCGGTGCCATTGAGGAAGGGAATGAGGCTGACGCCATCGATGTTGGCGGGTGGGGTGGCGCCAGTCGCCTCGAGACAGGTGGGGAGGATGTCGATTGAGTGGATGGGTTCGTGATAGGTCTCATTGGAAGGGAGGCCCGGCCCGGCGATGATCATGGGGACGCGGGTGCCTCCTTCATAGACCGAGCCTTTGAAGTTGTTGAGAGGAGTGTTGACGGTACCGATGTTTCTGGCCCCTCCGTTGTCGTTGATGAAGATGACAAGCGTGTTGTCGGTGAGGGAGACCGAGCCATCGCCCGCCGGGTCATCGAGCTTGTTGAGGATGGTGCCGATTTCCTTGTCCATTGTCAGAACCATGGAGGCGTAGTTCTTACGAATCCCGGTGAGGGAGGCGATGCGAGGGTCATTAAAATCGGGGGACGGGCCGATGGGTCCGTGTGGCGAGGTGAAGGCGACGTAGAGGAAGAAGGGATCAGGGTCGGCGTAGTGTCGATCGATGAAGTCTACCGCACCGATTCCGAAGGCGTTGGTGACGTAGTTGTTGTCGGTGTTCCAAGGAGCGGTGGTTTCGAGAACGGTATCGGAGAACGGGGAGGTGATGGTTTCACGGAGTTCGCCTGATCCGGTGGTCGAGCCGATGGTGTAGTTACGGGAGCCTTTCCAGATGCCGAAGAATTCGTCGACCCCTTGGTTCTCGGGGCGGTTGCCAAGGCCGATGTCGTTGGCGCGGGCACCGATGTGCCATTTACCGATGGCTCCGGTGGTGTAGCCTTCGGCACCCATGCGGTCGAAGATGGTGGTGGTATCGGGAGAGAGTCCGTCAATGGCAGTGGCACCGGTGAGGTTGTTGATATTGTATTCGTAACCAATGCGTTGCTGGTAGGAACCGGTGACGATGGCGGCTCGGGAGGGAGAGCAAACCGCAGCGGTGTATGCGTTGGTGAGAAGAGTGCCGCGACTGCGGAGGGCATTTAGATTTGGGGTGGGAACCGGGCTGGGGGCCTGGCCGGGATTCATGGCTTGGAGGGAGGCGTCCATGAACTCCCAGTCGGCGTAGCCGGCATCATCCGAGATGATGACAACGACATTAGGTTGCTGGGCGAACAGGGGAACGGCAAGGAGGAGAGAGAGGGGGGTCTTGATCATTCTGATGAGAGAAGGGTGCTGCCTGGTCCGATCTGACGAGGCGTAGTTGGGAGTCTATGGGTTTTCCCAACTTTCTGCAATCTCTCTGAAATAAGATGAGCCTTGCAGGGTAGGAAAATCGAGGCAAGTTCCTCCGTCCTCCGACTATGCAGAAAATCATTCACGGTTCCGGTTCGCTTCGAGATCTCTCTTCGTTGGTCAAAGGCCGGGCCTTGATTGTCACGGATGCGGGGATCGTGGCGGCCGGGCATGTCGATCGGGCCGTTGAGTTACTGGATGAGGTTGCGGTTTTTGACAAAGTGCACGAGAATCCGTGTGAGAAGGATGTGGCGCTTTGCGCGGAGTTTGCGCGGGAGGTCAACCCTGATGTCATCATTGGGTTGGGCGGAGGAAGTTCAATGGACACGGCGAAGGGCGTCTTGTTTCTCCTGAGTGGAGGCGGGACGATGTCGGACTATCAGGGGCACGGGAAGGCGAAGGGGGAGATGTTGCCTTTTATCGCGATTCCAACAACGGCGGGAACGGGGAGTGAGTGCCAGAGTTATGCGGTATTGAGCCGGGACGAATCACACGAGAAGATGGCGTGCGGGGACCCGCGGGCCTTGGCAAAGGTGGCGATTTTGGATCCCGAGCTGACGGCCTCAATGCCATTAGGAGTGGCCAGGCTGACGGCCTTGGATGCACTTTCGCATGCTCTCGAGAGTGCGGTTTGTAACAAGCGGACGGAGGAATCCCAGCGGTTTTCGGTTGAGGCTTTTCGCAGGATTGAGGCGGTGATTGAAAAAATTCTGAAGGGGACGGCAACGGTTGAAGAACGAGGAGAAATGTTGATGGGGGCGGCTCTGGCTGGTCGCGCGATCGAGGCGAGTATGTTGGGAGCGGCCCACGCGTCGGCGAATCCTTTGACAGCGCATTTTGATGTGGTGCACGGTCGTGCGGTGATGACGATGTTGCCGACGGTGATGCGTTGGAATGCCGGGGTGGTGGGAGAGATTTACGATGAACTGAAGCCGGGGTTGATCGAGTGGGTGGAGAACTTGCGCGAGTTGGCGGAGCTGAATCCGGTTGATGTTCCATTCGATGAAATTCCCCAACTGGCAGAGGAGGCGGCGAAGCAGTGGACGGGGCAGTTTAATCCCCGCACTTTGGAGGTCGGAGATTTTGAAGCGATTTATCGTGATGCGCTATAGCGCGGAATTGAGCCGAGGGGGCATTTTCATATGATTGCTCAAGTCTCAGTTCTTGGATCTCCTTCTCAAGGAACTTTGGAAAGCGCCCTCCATGGGTGGTTGAAACGGTGCTCCTGAGATTTTCCGCAAAGCTTTTCGGATCATAGGAAAGCGTGGCAGTGCGTTTAAAGGATGTTTCAGAAATTCTTGCTTCCGTCGGCAGGGTGTCTGCCAAACTCCAAGGTGTTTTGCCCGCCTATAGAAAGTCCGATTGCTTGATAAGCGAATTGTGGCAGAATACTCCCATGAAGAAGATAGTGTTTATTGCCATGGCTCTTGGGGTTTGGTCGTGTCAGGGTCAGGAGAAGAAGGCGGGCGGGCAGGTGGAGAGGGATGAATGGCCAATTGCGCGCGGGGGTGCCGGCTTGTCGGGACAGGTGGGAGTCGCTTTGCCTGGGAAGCCGGGAATCAAGTGGATGTTTAAGACCGAGGGGGCGATTGTGGGGGAAGCGGTGGTGAGCAGGGATGTGGTTGTTTTCGGGAATAGCGCGGGTCTTTTGACCGCAGTGGAATTGAAGACGGGAGAAAAGAAGTGGCAGAAGGAATTTGAACAAAGTTTTGAGGCGGCGCCGGCGATTCACGGGAACACGATCTATATCGGATGTGAGGACATGAAGCTTTATGCGCTGGATTTGATGTCAGGCGATGAGAAGTGGGCGATTGAGACCGAGGACAAGATCACGGCCGGGGTAAATATCACTAAAAGTCCGGACGGGAAGGAGACGTGGATTGTCATGAATGGTTATGACGGGGTATGCCGGGCGCTGAATGCGAAGGATGGAAAGGAGATCTGGAAGCATGAGACCGAGCAGCCGATTAATGGAACGCCGGCGGTCGTGGATGGCAAGTGGGTGGTTTTTGGAGGATGTGACCACTACCTTTACACCTTGAGCCTGGCCGATGGGAAAGCGACCGAGAAGATCGAAGGCGAGGCTCCGATTGTTTCGACGGTGGGGACGGATGGGAGCTTCGTGGCCTGGGGAGATCACTCAAACAAGGTGATGGGAGCGGATCTGACGAAGGGTCAGTTGAACTGGGACTATAGTGACCGAAATTTCCCGTTCATGGCGGCGCCGGCGGTGGATGCGAAGAATGTGTATATCGGGGGGCGCGATAAAAAGATTCACGCAATTTCTCGGGCTAGCGGTGACGCGGTCTGGAAGTTTAAGACCGGAGGACGTGTCGAGAGTTCCCCCATTGTCTTTACGAACGGGCTGGTTTGTGGGTCAAGCGACGGGCGGATTTATGCCTTGGACCTTGAAAAGGGCGAGGAGGTCTGGAAGGTGGACTTGGGAGAAGCGGTCGTGGCCGCTCCGTCTTATGCGAAGGGAGTGATCCTGATCGGGAGTGAAGACGGGACGCTTTTTGCGCTGGGGGAAAAGTAAATTCTAGACTTGGGCATTCACCCATTTGCCCCGCCAGGCGATGGTGACGAACACGAAGGCCTGAATAAAGAGGTCGATACTCATGAAGATCCAAATGATGTTCAGGGTGAGATCGGCAAAGGCGTCGTAGAGTGTGATTCCGATGACCCGGAAAAGGATAAGGCAGGCAAAGGAGCAGATCATGACGGTCTTGGTGGCTCCGGCTCCACGAAGGGAGGTTTTCATGACGATGGTGGTGGCGAGAGCGGGTTGGAAAATACCGCAGATGAAGACGAGGGGGACGGCAACGGCGATGAGTTGGGTGGCTTGGGAATCGGTTTCGGGCAGGATGAGGTGGACGATGACTTCGGGCGCAATGAGAAAAAAAACGCCGATCGCACTCATGAAGGCGAGGGCGTAAAGCCAGGCGGTGCGGAGGGCTTTCATCGCCATGGCGGGATTGTTTGCTCCGAGGTATTGGCCGACGAGGGTGGCGGTGGCGGTCCCAATCGCGAATCCGGGAAGAAAGCTCAGGGACTCGACGCGAATGGCGATGAAGTGGGCCCCCAATGCTCCGTCGAAAGCGAGGCCCGTGATGAATCTGAGGACGTAGGCGTGGATGAGCCACATCCCGAGCATTTCAACGCCCTGGGGAAGTCCGACGCGTCCAATGCGGGCCATCATTTCGCGCTGGGGAGCCCAATCGGCTTCCCGAAGCGTGAGGGTGATTTCGTCGGAGTGCGGTCGGGGGGTTCGGTAGAGGAGGGCGACGACGATGATGGCTCCGAGGACCCAGGCGAGAAGACTTCCATAGGCCAGTCCCGCGATGCCCATTCCGCCGATGGGGGGCTCAAGGAAGACGAAGCATGAGCTGAGGATGGCATTGCTCACGTTGATCAGGAGCATGATGAAGAAGGGGGTGCGGGTGTCCCCGATGGCACGAAGGGCGTTGGTGCAGGCATAGAAGATGCCAAGGACGGGGCAAGACCAGCAGAGGATGGAGAGGTAGTCGAAGGCGTATCCGGCGGCGGCGTCTGAGAGACCAAAGATCCGGATGAGAGTCGGGAGGGAGAGCCGGATGATGAGTCCGGAAAGAACCCCCATCAAAAGACCGGCGAGGATGCCCTGGACGAGACCTTCGCGCGCTTCGTCGGGCTTTCGGGCACCGGCCGCCCGTGAGATAATGGCGAGGACTCCGGTGGCGACGGCTCCTTGCAGGATCATCATGAGCCACATGACGTATCCCCCGAGACCGAGGGCGTCCATGATGGCGACGCGGGCATCTCCCTCGGCCATGCGGGTGGCGAGGATAAGGTCCACGGTGTTGACCATGAAGCTGAGGATTTGCTCAAGGAAGGGCCAGATCGCAAGGGCGACGACCTGTCGTCCGAGGGAGAGCTTTCCGAGGCGACCGGCGAGGCTGCCATCGGCTTTCTGAAGGCCCGAGCGTTGTTCGGCTTCAATGATTTTTCCCGGGCGCGCCATTTGTGGGCCGCTGCATAGCGGCCCGGCCCGTGATGGGACATTCTTTAAATGCAAAACCGCCGGAACCCTTGCGAAAAGTTCCGGCGGTTTCTGAGCATCTGCATCTCAAAATTCCGCACTCACGGGTTTGAGGCAAATGCCTGTTCACCCTATATGAAAAACGGCATTTAATTGCTAACTATCGTAGGGATAGACTCTCGGTCTTGAAATTCGTTCGAACTTTTTTGAACTTTTTTTTAAATGGTTCGGATTTATCGTCCTGGATATGAATTTGCGGTCGGGATTGATCAAAGAAGCGTGCCGCCGGATTCGCGAAGCGCGGAAGCGCTGGGACGCTCATGAAAACCAAGCCTGTCGACGGGAAAGGGAGCGCGCCATCGAATCGTATGAGGAATTGACACAAGCGGAGCGTGGGGAAGTCCCCGAACAACTCCGGGTTTGGTTGCGGTATCGGAGCGAAAAATACTTTGGGGGCGGACGGAAGGGAAATGGCATGAATTCAAAGCCGATAAAGGAGAAGAAGAAAGAAACAATGCCGACTCATGCGGTGGCGGCGAGGAAAGTGATGAGTTTGGTGGGCCCGCTTTATCTTTTGAGTTCCAAGAAAGGGTTATGCGGACTTTATTTCGGCCATCGGGTGGAGAAGACCTCGCTGCCGAAGGAGAACCCACGCGATAAGATTTTGAATCAGGTGGAGGGGGAGTTGGCAGAGTACTTTGCACGGGATCGGGAGAGCTTCAGCATTTCGCTCGATGCACGCGGAAGTCAGTTTCAGCGGGCGGTCTGGCGTCATCTCAGTGCGATTCCTTTTGGCGAGACCCGGGGTTACGGAGAACTCGCGGCATCCATGGAAAACCCTCAGGCGGTCCGTGCGGTGGGAACTGCGAATGGGGCGAATCCCATTTCGATCATTGTGCCCTGCCACCGGGTGATTGGCAAAGATGGTTCGCTGACGGGCTTTGGGGGAGGGCTTGATATCAAGCGAAAGCTCCTCCAGCACGAAGGAGTTCGGTTGAAAGAGATCTAGCCTAGCCGCCGAGGGCGACCGGTTGGGCGAGGAGATCGAGCTTGTTCTGTTTGCCACGATTCTCCTTGAGATTGGGGAAGAAGCCCCGGTCGCCGGAGAGGTTGATGAATTTGAACGAACTCTCTTCTGTCCCTTTGACTACGGGAATGGTGAGAAGGCGGGCAAAGATCATGGTTTGCGCGACGGAATTGACGTTCATAATAAATGGGGAGGGGCGGCTAATTTTGAAAAATATCGAAGATTTTTTGTAAAAAGAGCAAATTTCTTGGTTGTCACGAAGGCACAATGTGTTTACATAGTGTTCATCATGAAAGCGCACAATGCTCGACAAGCGATGAAGGGATTCGCCCTTATTGCGACCATTTCCGTTCTTCTTCTTCTCACTTTGGTTGCGGTGGCGTTCCTGTCTCTCGCCTCACTGACTGTGAAGACCAGCCGCTTCGAGTGGGCTCAGGAAGAAGCGCGAGCCAATGCACGCCTAGGACTGATGATTGCCCTCGGTGAAATTCAGCGCGATCTTGGTCCCGACCAGCGAATCGCGGTGAGCGCTTCAATTTTGGATACCGATCCAGACTCACTGCAAGTTGACGGCGTTAAGAACCGCCACTGGATGGGGGTGATCTCTTCCATTTATGATCAGAACTCGAACGGAAGTCCTTACACCCGTGATATGGACGAAGGAGGGGTTAAGGATGCCCGAAACGGAACGGATTTCCGCGCAAGGGAGCAGATTTTCAACTACTTCGTTAGTGGTAACGAGGGTGGTCGGGACAAGTTATCGGGTTTCCGGGAGTATCAGGATGCCCGCATCGAAACTTTGGAGGAGCGGGATCCAAAAGTGGAACAGATTGTTTCGAGAGGATCGGTCCAGAGCCCAGATGATTTCGTGAGGGTAAAGAAAGTCACGACCGAAAAACAGCAACTGACTCCCGATGGTCAAACTGAGTATCGCCCGAAGGGGGCCTACGCCTACTGGGTGAGTGCGGATAACCAAAAAGCTCATATTGGACGCCCGGATGCCCACCGCAATACTGCAATTGATCATAATTCTGGATTGGGAATGTGGAGAATGCTTCACCCCCAGGATGCGGAGCCTTTTGTGATCGACGGAATCGAAAAAGGACAGGATAGCCGCGACTTTCGGGTGTTAACTCCGAAGACCTTTACTCTCGTGAGCGAATCAAACCGGGCAGGGGTTTTGGAAAATTTCCATGCCATGACCGGACTCTCCAGCAGTGTGATCTGCAACGTTCGCGACGGAGGCCTTAAGAGGAACCTTTCAGCATTCCTTCATGGAGACGATGGCGGCAAAGCCCCGGAGATTAAAGATCTCCAGGATTCCAGCAAGGTTCACTACATCGGAGTCTCTCCGGAGGACCGCTTGATCGGACCTCCGAACGAACGTTATGCGCTCCTTCGCGACGAGAGCTATGACGACTCGCAATACCAAGACATCGCCCCGAATTTTGAACTTTTGTGGAACTGGGCGAACCTCGCCAATGAGTTTCGCTTTGGCGAAAGCTCAACCGGTATCCGGGAGCAGAAAATTTGGAATGGCGCCCCATTTCGAAATGGCGGGGCGAACGTGTATGACGGTGAGAATCTCAAACCAGCCGATCCCCGTAATCTGACCGACATCAAGATGACTCCGGTCATCGTGGAAGCCGCGACCTACTACAACCTCGCGACCTATCCGGAAGGAACCGGAGCGGAGCAGAGTCATGTTTTGCGTCAATGCATCTACCCTCGGATTGGTCTTTGGAATCCCTACAACGTGGAGATGAGGTTGGACAAGCCCATGCTTATGCAGCTCTTCCTCAATGGTAAAAAGTCGATCGAGTTGGATGGAAACGCCAACTTCACGAGAGAAATCTACTACGGAGGCCGGAGAGACAGCTTCGACAACCAGTTTGGTGGTCAAGTGTATTTCAAACTTCCTGCCGTTACGATTCCTGCCGGTGAGACCTTTATCTTCTCCATGGGAGGTCCACCCCGTGAGTTGGATATCAGGAACTTTGGCTCCAACATTCTCCAGGCAGAGGAAGCGCCATCATCCGCCAGCTATCTCTACAAGGATTATCGTCTCAGGACGATCAGCGGAGAAAGAGCCACCTACGCGAAGGATGCGGACAGTGTGAACTCCGAGTTTATGCCGGTTGCTCCAAGCACCTTCAGGGAAAAGCCGCTCAATTTCGGAACGCACGGAGCTGATAACTATATGTTCATGCTCAAGTATCTGAAGAACAATCCGGATCCCAATATCTCGAGCTTCAGAAGTGAGCCCATGCTGGTTTACGCAAGTGTCGCGCTGCAGGCCGGGGGTGGCGATGAGTACCCCCTCGAGTGGAACGTCGACTCAGGTGCCAACGTGGTGCCGTTGACTGGTGTCGGCGACCATGTCGATGAAGGGGTTCCTCCCCATCCTTTCACGCGGGATGGCTTCCGTGTCCGTTGGCTGGACGAAACTCTCTCCAACAAGGGCGCGAACAACGAGCTCTTCTTGCAAGAGGCAGCGCTGGGAAACTGGAATCTCCGTGCTTCCTACATCTGTCGGACTCCATTCGACAATGTCACCAGCCGGGCTCCCTACTTCCACGGGATTTACACGCGGGACAACCCGAGTGAGGAATTGTCCTGGAATGCTTTGTCACCGGTTCTAAGAGGTGGTTTCCAGACTGGGTTTCCATTTGGACCTGCCGGCTTTGGAGTGGACAGCGTGGTCGCCTTTGAGGTGCCTACCCGTGAAGTTGGAATTCCCTCGCTGGGATATCTGCGTCACTTGCAGCTTTCGGAGTATGTTTGGCAACCAAGTTATGCGATTGGCGCATCGATCGCCGATCCACGGGTTCCCCGAACCGGAACGGTTCCAACTGAGATTCCTGGAACCAACCATGGGTGGTCTTCTCAGGGTTACGGGACATCCTATTGGTCACGGCTCTTCAGTGACCTCGTCTTTTATCTGGCAGAGGACAACCACCTCATCTTCGACATGAGCTACGAGGTGAATCATAACCTTTGGTCTGATTTCTTCCTGACAGGTGCCACCCCGGGCCAGATTGCCAACTTCGCGCAAGATCCCGTGAGAAGCCCGCTTAAGAACGGAAACCTTCGTTTGTGGGATCGGAATGGCGATCCAAGTGAAGATCTCACCGACTTTTTCCGAGCTGCCGGGCGCCTCATGATGGACGGAGGATTTGATGTTCACTCTACGAATAAGGAAGCTTGGAAGGCTCTCCTCGCGACCACCCGGGATACCGGTTATGGCTCCAGGGACCGGACTCCTTTCCCGCGGACCCTGTTCCCGAAAGGGCAGGAGAACGTCAAAGCGGAATACTCCACCAAGGTTTTCACTGGCTTCCGCAGCTTGGGTGACAAGGAGATTGACTCGTTTGCCGAGGCGATTGTCCGTGAGGTCAAGATCCGGGCGCCGTTCTTTGGATTGTCCGATTTTGTGAATCGCCGCCTTGCTGATGACGAAACCGGTCGGAATGGAGCGCTTGAAGCTGCTCTTGAGAAGTCACTCCCCAACCGGGGTCAGAATACTAAGTTCCCGGTTATTCGGGAGCCTCTGCCAAATCAAGGCAGACTGGTTGCGCAAGGAAGCCCATCCCAGGCTGACCTCACTCCAAGTGACCAGCTGCTCAAACCAGCCTCCACCGGATATGGCACACCTGGATACATCACCCAGGGAGATATTCTTCAGGTGATTGGATCCGGTCTGGTTGCACGCTCCGATACCTTCACGGTTCGTTCTTACGGCGAATCAAAGGACGTGAATGGAAAGGTTCTCGCACGTGCCTGGTGTGAAGCGGTTGTCCAGCGCACTCCCGAGCCGGTCGTCCCTGATGACATCACCGGGATGAACCCCAAGGATCCTCAAGAAAACCAGACCGATTTCGGTCGCCGTTTCCGGATTGTTTCCTTCCGCTGGTTGAGCGCGGACGAAGTTTAAAACACGCCACCATTAAACACCAAAGGCTACGGTTCGCCGGAGCCTTTTTGTTTTTTCCACTCGACGGATTCTCGTCGCTGGGCGACTTTCCCTCCCAATCTTTAACCTATTATGAAACCGATCACCTTTTTCATTTCTGCTCTGGCAGTTCTTCCTCTCGCTGTTTCGGCAGACTGTCCCGGGCACCAAATGGAAGCGGCCCAAAAGAAAGCGGCCGAGCAGAAAAAAGACCTTCTCATTGTGATTTCCGGAAACGCCTGGAGCAAGGGGAGCAAAAAATTCGATCAGGAGATCCTTCGGAATGACGAGATCATAAAGGGAATGGCAAAGGACTTCGAAAAGATCGTTTTCGACTACCCCAACCGGCGTGAAGATGCCCACAAAGACTTACTAGAGATCCAGCAAAAGTATCGATTTCGTGAAATGCCCTCGTTGATCCTCGTTGATCCGCAAGGTCGTCCCTATGCCTACACGGGAGCAAACAACGCCAAGCCTGATGAGTTTCTCGCTCATCTTGCCGGGCTCCATAAGGTGGGGGTTGAGCGGGATCGCCTGTTCGGCGAAGGATTAAAGGCGAAGGGACTTGAGCGGGCCAACCTTTACATTCAGGCCCTGAAATCCCTCGAAACGCTCCCTGATGGGAGCATTCGTGAATTTTATTCACCGGAGTTGACCTTCATTGCCCAGGCCGATCCAGAGGGAAAGACCAGCTATGTGAACGAGCTTGAGAAGGCCGAAGCCCTCCGCAACGAGCGGGAGCGATACAATCTCTTCCTCCGGAACCGTGAATTTGACAAAGTGATCAAAGAAGCCGAATCCGAGGGAGCGAAACTCAAGGGCGAGGATGCCCAGCGCCTTAAGATTTATGTGATCCAGGCTCTCGCCGGAAAACATGACTATGAGCAGGCGATCAAAGAGATTGAGGTGATGACCAAGATGGCTCCCGAGTCCGACTATGCCAAAAATTCCAAGCAATACGTTTCCTATCTGACGAATGCCAAGACTCGTCATGAGCGCATGAAGGAGGGCGCGAAGAAGCCCAGGGTGGCGAAAAAGCCAATTGTTTCCAAGCCGGTGGCGATCGTGACTGATATCAACGCGCTGAAGAAGGAGGCCAAAGAAATCGAAGCTGCCGCCGCCATGGCAATTGTCAAAGAAGAGGAACTTAAGAAGTCAAATGTGGCTTCGGCTAAAAAAATCTCCGACCTTGAAGCTGAGTTGAAGAAGCTCCGTGAAGGTGACAAGAAGGCCGCCGAGGCCCTTAAAAAGGCAAGCGTTGAGCGCGAGAAATTGGCCCGCAAAGCCACGGCCATGAAGGAAGTGGTGGAGAACCATGAGGCCATGGAGAAGCGCAAGCGGGACATTGGACTGCTTGAAAAGAAAGCCGCCGAGTTGAAGAAGCAGGGGGAAGAACTTCGCAAGAAGGCTGCTGGTATTCAGCAGGGCAAGTGATCACCATGTGGCGTTTTGGTCTCGTAGTCCTGTTTGTCCTGCCCCTCAAGGCGGCCTGGCTTAAGGACCTCGATACGGCCAGGAATTTGGCCGCGAAAGAGGAGAAGAATATTTATCTCATCTTCACTTCACTGAAGGTCTCGGGTGCCTGCCTTCAGCTGGAGAAGCGGGTGCTTTCGCAGGAGAGTTTCCAAAAGGCGGTCACCGAAAAATTCGTGTTGGTGCATCTTGATGTCCCTCTCCAGCAGAAGCCTGGTATGATTTCTCCTTTGGCCGCAAACCGGATTGTTGCAAAAAGTTTTAGAGTCGAGAGCTACCCCACGGCGTTCTATCTGGATTCAAAAGGACGATCGTATGCTTCGGAAACCGGGGCGTTGATAGGAGGGCCTGATGACTACGCCAAACATCTGCTCAAAAAATCCACCGAACAAACGGATCGGAACCAAGCATTCGAGGAGGCCTATGAAAAAGAAGGACTTGAGCGGGCCAAGGCGATCATTGCCGTTCTGAAAAAATCCCCCAAAGGAGCTTCCGCCAAATTGCATGCCAGCCACATAGCAGAACTTGCGAAAGTGGATCCCAATGACAGCTTGGGCTTTCAAAGGAAACGGTTGGCGGCGGAAGGATTTCGTGACCTCGATCGGGCCTTGAAGGAAGTTTTTCACAAGAATTCCTACGATGAAGTCGTGAAGTTGGTCGATACCTACGTGCGCGAATTCCAGCCCGAGGGGGAGTTGTTGCAAAAAGCACTTTTCCCAAAGCTGGCCGCTCTAAGGCATGGCAAGAAATTCCGGGAAGCCATCGTGGCTGCGGACGAGGTGATTGCGGTGGACGCCAATTCAGCCCACGGCAAGCTGGCCGGGCAGCTCCGCAAACAGCTCGAAGGTCGGTAGCTTCCACCACGGAGAGTTCCAAAAGAGCGGAATGCCGGAGTGGTTTTTTGGACAAGCAACGTGGCGATGCCTGAAAAGCGCCCGGCTCAGTCACGATCCGCTCACCTCAAAACATTTAAAAATGCCATTCCGCTCTTTTGGAATTCGGAATGGCATTACAAGGGCCGTCCGTAGGAGTGACAGCGGTTGTGCCATCCCTCGCGCCATCGTGATTCGCCACGGGATTTTGGAGAGTTTTTGATCCGCAGATCAAGACGGCGCTTGGCGGCGGCTCCAAACTCACGGGCGGCGGCCTGACCGGAATAAAAGGTTTTCATTTCCATGAGCACCCACATCAGGCCCCAACCTTGACCGGCGTAAGCCTCCCGGGGGTTTGTGCCATCGCCCTTGAAGTTGACGTAGTCGACGAGGGCATAGATTCCATTTGGCGTCGAAGCGACCTGATCGTAGTTCGCCTTCATGCGTGCCCTTTGTGCGGCGGGCGCGGCGTTCATGATTTTGGGCAAAGCGGCCCGCGACTTGTAGGCGATGAATTCCGTTTGGATCGGGATGTTTGATGCCAGCCACTTCCGGAGGCCGGAGAGGTGCGCTCCCTTGAAGTCACGCATGAAGGAGGCCTTGCCCGGCCATGGGCAATCAGCCTGACGACCGACAGCAGGAACCACGAGCCCGCGGGAGGTGGCATAGTTCACAAACTCCGGCCACGTTTCGGTCCAGCGGCCGTTAAAGCCCTTGGGGTACCAGATGAAATGCCCGATCCCCATCGAGGGAAACTCCTCGCCGTCATTCCAGTGGGTGAGCCCGCTGACCTTTCCGCCCGATTCGTTTTGCCAAATTTTGCGGCCGATCGAGTCCTTTTGCGTGCCCGTCAGCTTGATCGCTCCGGCGGTTGAGACGGTCGCGACACTCGGAGGGTTCCTTCCCCGTGGGGGATCGGCGGAGCAGGCGGTCACGAGGCAAACGATAGGCAGAAACAATCGGGCAACTTGCATATCTCAAAGATTGCGCTCAAAGTCGCGACATCGCAATGGACAAAAACGAATTGATCAAAGTCCTCACTCCGAATCTCCACGATGTCGTTAAGATTCTCCTCACCGCGGTCATCATCCTGGTGGTGACAAAACTTCAGCTTTTGAGTGACAGACTTTCGGCCCTTCTGATCGCGCTCCCGCTGACCTCCATCCTGGCCATGATCTGGATGCGTCATGAGAGCAAGGTGCCCGACCAAGCGACGCGGATCGAGAGCATCGCCAACCACGCCTACTACACCTTCTGGTTCGTTCTCCCGACCATGCCGATGTTTCTCGTGATCCCATGGATGCTGCGCAAGGGGCACGGCTTTTATTTCACTCTCTTTGTGAATGCCGCTCTCACTACGGCGCTCTTTTGGCTCCTCGTGGTGACCTTAAAAAAATTCACCTCCATCGAGTTGATGTGATGAAAAATCTCCTCTTCCTCCTTCTTGCTCTCATGCCTGTCCACGCCCAAAATCGGATCTCGGAAGCCCATGCCAATCGCATCGTTGAGATGGCCTTGGAGGGCCTCAATCGCGAGTTCCCCAATAAGCCCGGCAACCTGCTGAAGTCAGCGGAAGATGCCCAAACTCCCCGCGAGCTGACGCCGGTGTTTTTCGGGCACTTTGATTGGCATTCATCGGTTCATGGACATTGGTCGCTCGTCCGGTTGATGCGACTTTTTCCCGAGGCCGCCTGGCACGGAAAAGTGCGTGCCGCACTCTCCAAAAAGTTGACCCCTGAGGGGCTGCAGAAGGAGGCGGAGTATCTCAAAGCAAACCCCTCCTTCGAGCGCATGTATGGCTGGGCCTGGGCCTTGCGCTTGGGCCTCGAGTTGCGCGCGCTGGATGACGGGCAGGGCAGGCAGTGGGCTGAAAATTATCGGCCGGTTGAAGAAATCATTGTCGCAAATGCCAAGGGCTATCTTCCCAAACTCAGTTGGCCCATCCGGTGTGGATTCCATCCGGAATCGTCCTTTGCCCTCGGCCAGATGATTGACTGGGCGGCGGCGGCGGGCGACGGAGGGTTCAAAGCTCTCGTCACCTCGAAGGCGAAGGGCTTCTACCTCAAGGATGTCGCGTATCCCGTCCGCTATGAGCCCAGTGGAAATGATTTTTTCTCGCCCGGTCTCAATGAAGCCGACTTGATGCGGCGGGTTCTTTCGGCCCAAGAGTATCGCATTTGGCTTGAGAAGTTTTTTCCCGCTTTCGATTTGGGGAATCTCGCCACTCCGGTGGTGGTGAGTGATCTGACGGATGGCCATCTCGTTCACCTTGTCGGCCTCAACTTCAATCGGGCCTGGAATTTTCGCGGCATTGCCGGTGCTTTGGAGGGCGACCTCCGGGCGAGGCTCCTGAAGGTTGCCGAGGCGCATGAAGAAGCCGGCCTCAATGATATCTTTCGAGGTGATTATGCCGGGGATCATTGGCTGGGAACCTTTGCGGTCTACCTTCTCACCGGAGCAGGGGAGGGCACTACGAAATGATGACCTTGGAAAAAATCAACACCCTCCTGGCGGCCTTATCGACCAACCCGTTTTATCAGAATAAACTGGGTGGGCTGACTTCGGTGTCCTCGCTCGCCGAATTCACCCAAAAAGTCCCCTTCACCACCAAGGCCGAGTTTGCCGCGAATCAAAAAGCGCATCCGCCATACGGGACCAATCTGACCTATCCGCTCGCACGGTATAATCGGTTCCATCAAACCAGTGGAACAAGCGGGCAGCCCATGATTTGGCTCGATGACCCGGCGGGATGGGACTGGCTGCGCGGGAATTGGGAATGGGTCTGGGAGAAAGCCGGGGTCAGGGCGGGGCAGGCCGCTTTCTTTCCATTTTCCTTCGGGCCCTTTCTGGGGTTTTGGGCGGGCTTTGAGTCCGCCGTGGCTTTGGGGGTTCGTGCGATCCCGGCGGGCGGGCTTTCGAGCGAAAATCGCATCAAAATGATGGCGCGCTTGCGTCCGGAGATTCTCTGTTGCACCCCGACCTACGGCCTTCGACTCGCCGAGGTCGCGGGGAATGCCCGCGAGTTGGGAGTTCAAAAAATCATCGTGGCCGGCGAACCCGGCGGAAGCCTCCCCGAGGTGCGCAACCGGCTCATCGAGGCCTGGGATGCCGAAGTGATCGATCATCACGGCATGACTGAGATCGGACCGGTGACAGTAGGTGACCTCAATGATCCCAGCCGCCTCCTGGTGCGACATGATTCCTACTATTGCGAAGTGATCAATCAAGACGAGCAGGGGATTGGTGAGTTGGTGCTCACCACCCTGGGGCGTCATGGTTCGCCCATTCTCCGGTATCGCACGGGGGATCTGGTGCAGCCCGATAAAGACTTTGCCCTCAAGGGTGGAATCATCGGCCGGGTCGATGACATGGTGGTGGTGCGGGGTGTGAATCTCTACCCCGGGGCAGTCGAGGAAGTGGCGCGCTCGGTCGAAGGCATCGCAGAATACGAGGTTCTCATCGATGAAAGAAGCTCCATGGCCGAAGTCAGATTGCGAGCCGAGGGATCTGGGACCGAGGAGCTGGAAAACCGACTGAGGGAAGTCTTCAGCCTGCGCATCCCTGTTGAGCAAGTTCCTGCTGGAACTCTCGAGCGCTTTGAAATGAAGTCCAAACGTTGGAAACGGATCGGACCGGAAGCAAGGTAACTTTTGCCCAGGTCGGCCTAATCCCGTGCCGCCCTTTTGGAACTCGACGTGGCATCAAACGCCGTAGTTTTGTGCCACCGCCCGACTCAAACAAGTTCGCGAAGGGCAGGATCCCTATCCCCCAAAACGATTCTCACTTTCGCCAGCCGATGGGTTGTGTCCAGGCCTGCTCGCGCTGATGCGGGTATGACGGGTTTTCGTGAGGACGTGAGGATGTCACCACGGCCCGCACGTAGAGCTCGTCGCCGGTCAGGTGATACTCCGCTTCCTTCCCGGTGATGGTCTCAAAAACTTCGCCCGTGACTTCCGGGGTGCTCCGGCGGGTTCCGATGAACTTGGTTTCGTATGTGACGTCCTCCTCAGCGGTAATTTTGACCCGGTGTTTCCGGGTTCCCCGGTCGTATTCGACCTTCTCGAGAACGACTCCGCTCGATGAGTAAAACTCCCCTTTCTGCATGGCCTCCACCAATTGATCCGCTTCCAGTGCCGCGGCCCAGACCATGACCCACCCACGCCCTGGCGAAACTTCGCCTCCGTGGTAGTGATGCGAGTCATCGGTGGCCACGCCAAACAATGGCGGGGCCTCATGGACGAGGAGACGCAGGGTGTTTGCCATGTCCCAGATCGCTTCATCGCTGGGGCGGTCGGCATCGCCCAGGTGGTTGATGCCCGGGTGGCCGTTGTAGACCTCGAAGAACTGCTCTTCCACCACCTCGGCCAATTGCTGGGGCGTGATGGCCCAATGGAAATTCGGGTGGTTCAAATGAGTCAGGATGGGCCGCCCGAGGCGCTCGGATTGTTCTTTGACCATCCGCAGATTGTTGCGCATTGTTTCCACCACCGAATCGCCGTGCTGCGGGGTGATGGGTTCGCCCACGTTGATGGCATTGATGTGAACCGGAAACTGTTTGAATTGATCGGTGATTTCCTCGGCTTCAATGAGGAGAAAAATGCCGTCCTCCTCGAAGCGCGGACGGATTTCCTCAAGGGTTTTCAAGCGGACCTCTTCACTGCCCGTTTCTCCACGCGTTTCCACCCAGTCCTCACCAAACCGTTCGAGGTAGTGGGCCATCGTCCCGTGATCCCCAGTTTTGCGACGCTTTTCGACCTGACTCAGGGGCATCCATTTCTCACCACGGCTGAGGACATTGTGGTCGGAAAGTGCGAGGAAGTGGTATCCTTGTTCCTTATACCAATCGACGATCATGTCCGGGAAGTCATTCCCGTCGCTCCAAAGTGAGTGGGTGTGGGTATTGCCCTTGTACCATGCCCCTTCCTCGGTCCATGTTCCCGGGTCTTCCGGTGGCTTGCGCCATTCGCGGAACACGATGGCGAGAATCGCCACCAGCAAGAGGAGGAGGGGAATGATAATCTTTGCTCGTTTCATGGGTCTTGGGAAATTTCTCTCAAACCGGGCGACCCGGTCAGCCAACAAAACCATTCAATGGGCTCATTGTGAAACGAATAATACCACAGAGAGTTCCAAAAGAGCGGAATGGCGGCGTGATTTATCGAGAGGGCCCGGCGCGGAGCCGCACTCCCGGAAAAGCGCCCGGCTCACTCCCGGTCCGCGAAGCGCTCGCCTCAAAACATTTGAAACTCTCATTTCGCTTTTTGGAAACTCGGAGTGGGAAGAGAGGGCTTGGCAAGAGGGTTCTTTTAAAAAGTTTTGGATCTATTCGCAGCGCGCCGGGGGGGCGCTTCTCCATCACGACAATGACCTAGGATTCGGCCTGCCAAGATTGCCTGCCGCTGCCAAAAGCGAAGTCCTCAAACAAGAGAGCCCCGCTCTCAAAAACTG
>TARA_B110000914_G_scaffold58052_1_pt1 | contig 22222 bp, 11 predicted proteins | sample TARA_B110000914 | Tara Oceans TARA_B110000914 (sample SAMEA4397983) | marine metagenome | biome: Polar Biome; feature: [MES] marine water layer (ENVO:01000295) within the mesopelagic zone...; material: water (ENVO:00002006), including particulate matter (ENVO:01000060) such as......
GGCGTCTCCGCCCAACCCGTCGCCGTCCGGCCTTCACTCTCCACCTCAATTCCCACCCGCGCACAACTGACTTCGGTCAAAGTCTGGTCACCAAACTTCAGTGGCATCCGGGTCACCACCGGGACAAAGGAGAGCGAAATACGAGTGACTTTCATGGACTGCCGCCAAAGTGACTGCCGCACCTGCGAACATCAACCCCCGTTCTGCGCACCATTGAGAGTTTTTGTCATCGTCCGGCAAATCCTCAGAAAATCCTCCTCCACCATCGTGAGATGACGCTCCTCATGACAAAGCAGCCCCCAACCCCGACGCTTCTCCGCGATTCCCAGCGGCAAAGCCACCAGCTCCCCCTCTTCAATCTCATCCTTCGCCACCCACGGCGCCACAATCCCCACACCCACACCGACCTTCGCCATTTCCTTGATCGCCTCCATATCTCCCAAACTCAAGCTAGGACAAAACCGCACCCCCGCCTCCTCAAAAGATTTCTTCAAAAATCGATAAGTCTCACTCGCCCGCGCATACACGAGAAAGGACTCCTTCCCCACCTCCTCGGCTGCCACCGACCCCGCCTTCGCCCACGGATGATCAGGCGACACCACAAACACCAAATTGTCCTCAAAAATGGGATCAAACCGCGTCCAACTTGGCTCACGTCCTCCCATCCCCAACACCAAATCAATTTCACTATGATCCAACAAATCAATCAGCTCTGAAGTATCTCCCGATTCAATGTGCATCTCACATCTCGGATAAAGCTCCCGAAATTTCTGCATCACCGCCGGTAACAAATACGTGCACAGCGTATGCGTCGCCCCCACCCGAAGACGCCCCTGACCCCATCGCTTCAAAAGTCCCAGCTCCTCGTGCGCCTTCTCCAGCTCGGCAATTGCGGCCTTAAAACGGCGCAGTAAAATCGTCCCGTTCTGAGAAAGCGCCACCCGCTTTCCCGCCCGCTCCACCACCTGGCAATCAAGCTGGGTCTCCAACGCCCGAATGGAATGGCTCACCGCCGACTGCGTCACACCCAGCCTCTCGGCAGCCCTCGTAAAGCTCTCGGTCTCGGCCACTGCCACCAGTGACCTCACCTGTCTCAAATCCGGAAGCTCTGTCATTTCGTGTTCCTCATGAGCAGAGCGCATGCCAAGCCTGAATTATCCCAACGCCGCCGCTGCAGCCGCCGCAATGATCTCATCATCCAGATAAGACTCTTCCAAAACCCCGGCACACCAATCGTGATCTTTTGCTAAATATTTCAGGATCCGGTAGACCATCATCTGCTGCAGCGGTAGCTCCGACCAGATCAACTCGCCCAAATGCCGCCAGTCATCCGCCACCAGAAGCGAGGGCTTCACAAGCTCGGCAATTGTCACCTCCGAGAGCAAAAGGCACCGCCCAAACTCCGGCGCCTTCGATACCGGCGGAACTTCATAGATCTTCAAAGGCACCCCCTTTGCCAAACTCAACTCGCAAGTCGATTTCGCGCGCCGCGCCAGATCCTTCCCAAAACTCTGCAACACGCTCAAACGCTCCTGATTTTCCTCGTATCCTTTGCCCATCACTTCCTCCCAGCATCCTGACGAATTCACTCCTCTCAAACAACCGAAAATTGTCGCCCAACACCCTTTCCAAAAATCGAACTTAGCTTTTGAAGAATTCAAAATCAACCGCTAGGACGATTGAAAAAAGCAGAGCAAAAGGATGACGAATTTTCATGGTGACTGCTTGAAGAAATCTAATCCTCTTCGACTTTCAACCGGATGAACCATTTCGTGCCGATTGGAGCGGGAGGAGTGAGACGAAAGGTGACCGTTTCAGTGCCGTCGCCGTTGTCAATGGGAGATCCTTCGGTCTGCATCGTCAACACAGTGGACGCTGCGGACCAATTATCCAAAGTCTCGGTTGCCTGGACCGTGTAATTGATGCCGAAGATGGAATACCCGTCACCCGTGGTGCCACTCCCATCTCCGGAATTGAGTTCGCGAAGCCGGCGGTAGGTGAACAGCAGATCGTCAACTGTCCCCGGATCTTCCGCGAGAGAAGGACGCACATCACTGGTTGCTCCGGACGGATCACCTCCCAAGGCGTATTCCATCAAGTTGGACAAGCCATCTTGATCAGGATCGGCCAGCAGACTCGCATCACCCAAAGTGAATCCTCCCACCCATTGGTGGTAACTTTGCACGGCCTCAACTGAGATCGACACTTCGTCAGTCAATCCCGATCCAAGGGCCTCCAATACCAGAACATAGGTTCCCGGCTCGTCAAAGGTCACCGCGGAAGTTGGACTGGAGTCATCGCCAAACGTCGCAGTGCCGGGTCCGGATCGCTGGATCCACTTGAACCCCGCAGAGGCAGGAAGGGCGACAAGTGTTCCCACCAGTGTCATGTCAAATCCAAGGTCCGAGCTACTGGAGGAACTTTGGTGGACTTCGACCACGATAATGTTTTCTTCTGCGACAAGTTGCGCTGGATCAAGGTCCAAATCAAAGAAGGTCTCTTCATCACTCCCACCAACCGCACTGTTGGCACGAGTCGAAAACTCAACCGTCCCGGCGGGCATGTTCATTCGCTGGACCTCAACCCCATTGAGGTAAATCACGGCACCATCATCGACCAAAAGTCTGGCAGTCAGCCCCGCATAGTTCGCTGGATCGTTGAGATGAAAACGACGCCTGAAATAGGTCGTAATATACTTGCTGGAGGAGGAGCCTCCGAAGCCCACTGTCGTTGTCTCGTCGTTGTCGCCATAGCCAAACTTGGAGAATCCTTCCTTCCAACCATCATCAATATATGGAAGAGCCTTCCAACCTGCCATCGGCTCGGCACCATTGTCATCATACATCCAGTAGTCACCTGCCACGATAAACTGCTCGGTTCCAAATCTGCGACCGGCCAAAGAGAAGGCGTCACCAACGACAGCGGTAGCATTTGCTCCGGCATCAGGGATCTCCACAAGGACGTTCTCATCATCAATGATCATGATTGAAGCCAGGGCCGGAGAACCCACCACGAATAATCCGCTCGTAGCGGGAGTCACCACAAGCAACTCATCCTCTTCCAGATCAGAGTCATTTATCACAGACACCAAAAACTCCGCCGTCGTTTCTCCAGCCGGAATGGTCACGCTGGCAGGCACACCTGAAAAATCACTTCCACCGGTGGCGTCGCCACTCAAGGAAAGAGGAACCAGCAAAGCGTCCGACGCCGATCCGGCTCGCCTCAATTGAATGGTCGAAGTCGCACTCCCGTTCTCCCAAAGAAATTCATCAAGCGCTGCAATCGTTACAACATTATCTGTCGCCACTGAGATCGTCGCTTCAGCGCTCAAGGCTCCCGAAGTCGCAGTCACGGTGTAATTTCCAGGTGAAGTCGCACTGAAATTGCCCTCGGTAGAAACACTCGCACCAGCCGGAGCAACCGCCCACCTCGGAGTGACGGCAGAAAGATTACGCGCGGCACTCAGCTCTAGGTTAAAACTCAAGTCGCTGCTATCAGCATCCTCCTGGTGAACCTCTGCCGCGAGGATGTTCCCGCCCTCAACCAATAAACTGGGATCCACATTGAACCGAAGCAAGATCTCCTCGTTTGAAGAGGAAACATCGTTGCGAGCCTTCGTCCCCGCGCTCACTGTTCCAGTCGTTAAGTTGTCCCTTGCAATTTCGGAGCCATTCAAAAAGACGCGGATGCCATCGTCACGTTTCGCCGACATCTTGAGCCGGGAGATCTCCCCCACATTCGTCGCGGTGAACGTTCGGCGGAACCATGTTGTGATATGCTTGTTTTCAGAATCAGCACCAAAGCCCAACACCGTCGTCTGGGTATCGCCGTAACCCAATTCAGCAGATCCGGATAGCCAGGCACTGTCGTCAAATCCTGCAGTGGCCCAGGTCGCACCGGGATCAACTCCGGTGTCGAGATAGCTCCAAGCATCGCCAAAGGGAATGAGCAAGTCCTCTCCAATTGCATTGTCCCAAACCTGCGCGGCGAGTTGCACCTTCGAAGCCATATCGGTCGAAGCTTCGAACGGCGAAACCGTCATCGTCTGCAGCGGTGCCCCGACTGGTGCGGGAGCATGTCCAAAGAAGTCCACCCCGTTGATGCCGGGATCCGGAGTCACTGGCATCAGGACTGATGATTTAAAAACATCACCGTCGAACATCGCTCCGAGCGTGGTGCCGGAAGATGTGGAAAGCCCCGCCATGACGTAGCTGCCATCTCCCAAAGTCAGACCCTGTTGGTCGGTGCCCTCGACAAAGACCCGTGCCCCTGCCACCGGCTGCCCTCCTTGCAAGACCCGTCCCCTCACCACTCCTTCATTGGAGGGATTCCCCACCTTCACCACAACCCGCTCTCTCGCGATGCCACCCTTCCGGTCTGAGCAAGTGATCGTCACCACATACAATCCCGCACGACTCCAGCTCCGCACCGCAACCGGCGAATTGAGTCCCTCCGGCGCAAAATCATCACCAATGTCAAAGTCCCACGCAAAGGCCAGCGTGTCTCCCTCCGAATCGTTTCCAGTCGCCGTCAAAGTCACCTCCTGGTTCACCTCGACCACCAAGGTATCCGCTTTGAGTGAGATCGAGGGCGCGGTATTGTCCAAGACCGACAACGTCGCGGTGAGGATCGGCTGCATTAAAAAATCCGAACTTCCCGATCCGTTGTTCAGCCCGTGAATCGAGAGAACGTTGCTTCCCGAAACCAGGGCCCCCAGCGCGGCATCCGCGGAGAATTCCTGAAAACCTACCGCATTGCCATCACTGCGGTTTGCCGTGGCACCCGAATCCCATGCCGGCGCAACTGGAGCGCGATCCTCGGCAATCTTGATCCCATTGAGATACGCCACGAAGCCGTCGTCATACCGCATTTCTAATTTCAGCGATTCAATGTGAGCCGGATTAACCCCGCCATCGATCGTAAACGGGACTCGAATATAGCACGACTCGCTGCTCCGCCTCATCGCAGCGACATCCACCTCAAAGTAAGGCTCATAGTCTGTTCCCGTATCGTAACCCACCCCGAGAGCACCCGAAAACGGCCAGACACTGTCATCGAAACCAAGCCCGGTCCACTCCGTCCCGGTGGCGGTCAGCACATCCGGAATGATGGCACGACATGGGTCGTCCTCTTCCACCAGAGTGATCTCATTCCCAGTTGCGAGGTGCACATAGACATCGATATACTCGTCCGGTGCCGAGCCTCCACGAGCCATCGGAGTCACACTGACCTTACTCTCAGCATCAGTATAGGTTCGCCCGATCAAAAGCGGAGCGTCCCACTTGTCGCTGTTGTCGCGCGTCCATGGCAACCCACCTGTCGATCCCTGATCGGAATAGGGAGTCATATCCAGCAAAGTGCTTGAGCCTCCCCCGCTGCCAGTCCAGTTGAAGAGAATTCCGTTGAGAAGGTAATCGTTATCCGCGCTCCGGTTCGGCTGCCGCCAAGCCGTGCGATAGCTTAGCCAGTACCGGGAAAGGGCGCCACCGGAAGGCAGGCGAAGAGCCCGCAACCCGGTGGCATTTTCATCATCATTCTGGAAGAGGCGGTAGGTGCTATTCTGTCCGCTGTTGGTGATCTCGGCAAAGTCACTGTCCGTAATCCAATCCAAGCGCCACTTTTCATGCACTGTGAAATGGGGAAGAGTAGGATTACTCATGTCGCTTCCTCCCTGTCCACTCATGATACTGAAACGGTGCCCATACTCAACCCGGCCAAGCCCGTCAATGGGAGTGGAGCCGCGTGGATTGAGATCACTCGTGTAGTTGAAATGAGCATGTGACAAACCCAAGTTGTGACCAAACTCATGGCCTGCTGTCCGGAGTGAGGTGTAGCCTTTTTGATGGTGGCTCTTTTTCCCGCCAACTTGGGCCACCCCAGCATAGGAACCAATCCCACCATCCGAGATAATCGTGTAGAGATCGTAGTTATTGTAGTCCCAATCCTCTCCCTGCGCATCTCCCATCACAATCGCGGCCGCCCGGGCCTCATTCATCATGTCACTCAACCCCTTCCCGACATACGCCGACTTGTTCTGGGTCAAAGTGATCATGTCTGGAAAGACCGTCGTCACATTGAGCTTCCCATAGGACGCAATGCGATAGTGCTCTGCAACATCATCCTGATGGCCCTGCGCCGTTGCCAAGGTCACCGGCTCGTAGGCTGGATCCTGATCCGCAAATCGAACACGCAAATAAAGAATTCTCTTGATCCCCTCCGTCCACGGGCTCTCCGCAAAATCAACCAGCGTTCCCGGGCCCGGAGCATTTTCATCCCCCACCAACATCGCCACGTAGTGATCCAGTTCATCCTCATCCGCGAACCTCCTCTCCTCCCCAAAGGCCTCCGCCAACAATTCGTCATCATTCAAAACCTTTCTCACCGGATCAGGCGAGAACGCCAAAGCGTCATCAATCGAAATGCCGAAGAGTGAAATGCGGTCTTTTGTCTGTAGCTCCACCCGTCGGCCAAAGGTAAAGGCCCGGTAGCGCTTTTCATCAAAAGTCACAAACCGCTCCTCGGTCGGCATGCCAAGCGGACGCTCTAGCCCACCGAGATAGCAGCTAACCACACGCTCAAATTCACCCGCCGTCGACACCAGTGTTTCAAGAAGTCCTACAATCTCCTCCGGTAAGCTCAATCGGTCCTTTTTCAAAATCGCAAGCTCCACGGCCCTCTCCGGATCAAGCTCGATGGCCCGCTTCAACACCGTCCGTCGCGCCTTAGCCAACGCCACTCCTTCTTCAAGATCAGCCGCTTTGGGATCTTCGTGATAGCTCTCCACCCAGCCCTGAAATTCTTCCGGTGCTTTGGAAAAGATCACCGCAGTATCATCCCCCCGATTCCCGCTGACTTTCACTCTTCGATCGGAATATTTTTCCCTCCCAGAGTCCGACTTGGTCGAGTCCCTATTCAGCCAAATCAAAGAAACAAGCAGAAGAGGCAAAGAAATACGAAGAAGGCGAAATAATTTCATAATCAGAAAAAGGATGGCGGCGGGCTTTCCAAGCTGGCGAAAACAGCATGAGAGCGCAAAATCTCGAAAATGGCTAGGTCTGACATCGAGAGTTCTCCCAAACCCGAGAATCTCCCGGCTCCTTTCCTAAAACCAAGTAGCAAATCAAAATCGACAAGTGCCGGAGTGATTTTTCGAGAGGGCAGGGTGCCGCGAGGAAACGGAGCGGGCCGCGTAACCGAGGAACACCGAAGAGATTGCGTGAAGCCCCCGGCTTCTTTCTTCCTCGGGAGGCGCTGCTTTCTCAAGCCATCACGCCCCTCCATTCTGCCAGTCGAGTCGGGGAGTTGGTATATCTCCGCACATCCCGCTTCGCTTCTGACCCCGACTTGCGAGGAACCGGGGAGTCACTGATAGTGATCCCTCGCTTGAGCCACTTCGTGATCACAATAGGGTCATGGTCGCGGCAAACCTTGTCCATGGTTGAAGCGAGATTCTCCCGAGCGGCAGTGTAGGTGATCGCATTCACATGGCCAGGATACTGGGCATGTCCACTGCTCCCAATTTTTGCAGCCCCCATTCACTCCTTCTCCAACCCCACCTTACAATACGGCGGAAAGTCAAACTGGCCCCCATTGATTCTAGGATCCTTGTGCTTGTTCAATTCAGCCATGAGTTGGGCATGGAGGGCATCTCTGGCTCGTTGATACGCAGGATCTTTCGCAACGTTCTTAATCTGATGAAGGTCCTTCTTCAGGTCGTAGAGTTCCTCCGCAGGGCGAGCGCCAAAGCCCAGATCCCAGTGAAACTTAAACTCAGGTTTATCACGATTCAGAATCATAAATGCCTTGGTTGGACCTGCATCAACGTCGGCATAGGTTAGCCGGGTTTTGCCAGCGAGGTCTTTAAAAGGGATGGGGCCTTTTCCCAGCGCGAGGAGATCACCCATTGGGCTACGGTCGGGCGTAAAATTGATAATGTAAAGATGGTCGGCTGTGCGAAGAGATCGCATGGAGTAGGGAAGCTGGCGATCCCGGGCGCTTTCAACATGAACTTCGCGACCGATCAGGGCCCAGGAACGAAGACCGGAATGATCGCCTGTCTTGAGCGCGGGGAGGAGGTTTTCACCGTGCATGGTATCCGCTTTCTCGACGCCCGCTGCTGCCAGGAAGGTGGGAGCGAGGTCAATCAACGAGATCGGCTTCTCGATCGTTTGCGCAGGCTTGATGTGCTCGGGCCAGCGGGCCGCAAAAAGAACGCGTGCTCCGAAATCGTAGCAATTGGTTTTCCCACGCGGGAAACCGGGTGCACCATGATCACCGGAAATGACAATCAAGGTGTTATCGTATTCACCCATTGCCTTGAGCTCCTCGAGCAGAACGCGACAGCATTCATCAAAGGCCATCGCTTCCCCGAGGTAATCGGTAAGATCTTCGCGAACCACTGGAACGTCGGGTAGAAAGGGTGGCATTTTCCCCTTCAGTTTTTCGGGATCAAGTTTCCAGAGATTCTTTCCGGAACCCTTCGTCCAGGAACGATGCGGATTGGTAGGATGAAAGTGATAAAGGAAGGGCTGGCCTTCCTTCCGCTTGGCAAGGAAGTTGCGGAAATTGGCCCGGCATTCCTCGTAAAGCGCTTCCTTTCCTTTCGGGACATCTTTGGATTTGCTGACAGTTTGCGAAAAGGAATTTACCTTTCGTCCGGCCTTGTTGAACTGCGGACCAAAGCGCTCACCCTTAACGTGGTTCTTGTGAGTCAGCCCGATGTGGTAGCCATTTTTCTGAAGAATCTCGGCATAGCCGGTAACATCGTTCCAGGGATCACTTTCATCCGGTCCGTGCCAGCGATGATGAAGCTGGGAGCAGGACCCATTGGTAAAGAAATGACGGCCTGAAATTAGCGAAGCCCGACAGGGCGAACACGACGGGGCCGAGACAAAAGCGTTGGCGGCAAGAACCCCCTCGGAAGCGAGGCGGTCAAAGGTCGGAGTGGAAATGATATCGTTGGCCGACGGCTGCTCTTTTGACGCGTAGGCCGAAGCGTATCGCCCGAGATCATCTGCAAAGAGAAGAAGGATATTGGGCTTTTCGGTGGCAGAGGCTACACACGACAAACATGTGAGGAAAACAAGAGTAAGACGTTGCATGAGGACCATTCAACAGGTTCTAGGAAGAGGATGCAATACTGGGAGAAATAAGCCCGTAGCTATCCCGACTCGTTCATCACACCATGTTTTCAAAAACCCAATCCAGTCCGCGTTCTTCCACGCTTCGATTCCTGAAGCTCGCAACGCCACTTGTTCTCCTGACCTCAACAGCCTGGCTGGCTTTTGGAGAGAAGAAAGAAACTCCTAGGCCCGAGAAAGTCGGTTGGATTGAGCCGGTCCAACAAAACATCGAAGGATGGACCGTGCATGTCGATCCGGCCCTTCTCACGGGGGGCAAACATGCCGACGAAGGCACGAAAGCCCTCAAAATGCTCGCAAATCATCTTCAACGAATCTCCATCCTTCTTCCTGAAGAGCCATTGCAGAAAATGAAGAAGATGGAAATCTGGCTCGAGCATCAACATCCAGAATTATCCGCGATGCAATATCACCCGGGAGCCGGATGGCTGAAAGATCGCGGCTACGATCCCCGCCTCGCTAAAAAGGTCCATCTCACCCGCGCCGCCGCCTTATACTCACGTGATCAATTGCTCAAGCACCCCGCCGTCATTCTCCACGAATTGGCTCACGCCTATCACGACCAGATTCTGAGCTTTGACGACAAGAAAATCATCGCCGCTTACGACTCCGCCATCAAAGAAGGGATTCTTGAAAAAGTGCAACTCTTCACCGGTCGGACAGCCAAACACTACGCCGCCACGAATCATAAGGAATACTTCGCCGAAGCCACCGAAGCCTACCTTTACCGCAACGACTTCTACCCCTTCGTCGCCGCCGAGCTGAAGGATCACGATCCCAAGGCCTTCGCCGTCATGAAGGAAGTCTGGGGACCAGCCGCTGTGAAGTGAGGTCGAATGGTTATCCCGTTTCGCGCTCTACGAGGGCTAGGTGTCGGTAGGGCGCAACTTATTCGCCTTTGCTTGTCTAAGGATCGACGCTGAGAAAATTCAGGGCTTGAGCTCATTTCCCCATCGCGGTCCCCCTCCCGTCACCAGTCCAATCCCAACCATGTTGGATTGACCGGCGAGGAGGCAGACCTTAACCGGGGGGCCTTTGTTTTGGCAGAACTCCTCCCGGAAAAGAGCGCGGTGAGAAGAAGGATACGACGAGTGCTCATGATCCGATGAGATGCTTCGAGGGCCTATTCTCCCTTTTTGAGGTCCAGTGGCTTGATCCAGATATTCCGAAAGCGGACATCCTGACCGTGCTCCTGTAACTTGAGAGGTTCGGCACTTGGAGCATTGTTCACACCACCGTTGGCATGTTTGACCGGCACGTTGTCGTGGACCTTGATTCCGTTCCACCAGAGGGTGAGACGAGCTGGCTCGGAGAGCTTTTCACCCTCCCACTTTCCAGCCTTGAAGATGAAATGGAAGGAATGCCACTCACCATTCGGGCGCCAGGCATTACCCTTGGGAACGTGCTCCATACAAACCGCGGCGATGCCATGCGGGCCGATCTTCCAGCCATACGGATCTGCGATATTTGCCCCTTTAGGTGACTCGATCTGAAGCTCGTGACGGTTCTGCATGTAGACTCCGCTGTTGGCATAACCTTCGGATTTGTCATCGCCACGCCCCCCCATCAGGACAAATTCTACGTGCCCTTCAAAATCACGATACTTCTTCTTCGTCACCAGATCGTGAGTCCCCCACTTCTTGCCGCCATTCGTCATCAAAACCTTGCTGTCATCAGTCGGGCTCTTCACGACCTCCCAGGTGATGGGCATCTCCTTCTTGGGCCACATCTCCCAATTCTTTCTGACGGATTTCATCGTGCCATCAAACGGCACGTCTGCTCCCTCGGGAGCCTTCACTCCCAGATCCCTGCTCTTATCGTACCCGGGTTGCGCTTCCGGAACTTTCTTTTCGGCAAAAGCCAACCCGGTCAGTGACGCGGCCGCGCAAAAGGTAATGATTCTTTGTGTCTTTTCCAATTTCATGGTGAAACAGTCTACGTTGCTCGCCGAAGCTACTTATCGAAAAGCTCCTTGGTCACCTCGCCACTACGGGCTCCCGCTTTGAAACACACATGGACACTCAGAGCGATGGGTGGAACTGATGAGCGATTTCTTAATTTACCGCGGGCCGGAAATGCCACATACTCGTGAAATGAAGACCTCCTTGAATCGACGCGCTTTGCTTCGTGGCACCGGAGTTGCGATCGCCCTGCCGATGCTCGAAGCGATGATTCCACTTGGGCGCGCAGCAACGAAGTCGACACGGCCGGTGAAGCGCTTCGTCTGCCTCTCGAATAATTACGGAGTCTATCAGAAGGCCTTCTTCCCCGATCTCAGTCAAGCGGGGAAAGACTATGACATGCCGGGCACTCTCAAGTCTCTGGAGAAGCACCGCGAGGATTTTACGGTCTTCTCAAATCTCGACCACGGTTTCACTGGGGGCCATCAGGGCGTCCCGGTCTTGCTCAGCGGAGTTCGCCCGGTTTTGGCCCACAACTATGCGGAAGGAAATATCAGCCTCGACCAGAAACTGGCGGAACATCACGGGGCCGCAACACGCTTTCCTTCGATGACGCTCGGTTGCCGCGAACGTAACCTCCTCAGCTTCACCCGGACCGGAGTCCAGGTGCCATCGGTTGACCTGCGGGCCGCTTACCGGGCCATGTTCTTTGAAGATTCTGCTGGGAAGAAAGCCAGTGCGGCAGAGGACTTCAAACGCCACAACAGCATCCTCGATGTCGTTCTGGATCAGGCGAAAACCCTAAATAAAGAGCTGGGCAAACACGATCAGGAAAAACTCGAGGAATATTTCGATTCGGTGCGCACGCTGGAGAAGAAGTTGGCTCAACAAGAACCCTGGATCGGTCGGCCAAAACCAAAAACCGATGTCCCCGAACCAAACCCCGGCAACGGCACGACGGAGCAACTCAAGGCGACCATCGAAATCATCGCGCTCGCGCTGCAAACAGACTCAACGCGCGCCATCACCCTTGCGTCCGGTTTCGTCAACGGAGACTTCGGTCTAAACGGAGGCTATCACGGGTTCTCCCACCATGGCGAGAGGCCGAAGGAGGTCGCTGCCCTGAAGAAGATTGAAGGCCACCAGATCGCCATGATGGCACACTTGATCGACCGTTTGAAAACGCTGGAGGATCCCATCAACGGGGGATCCTTATTTGACCACACCTCAATTCTTTATGGTTGCGGGATGGCGGCAGGCACGCACCAAACCAAAAACCTGCCTCTGCTTTTGGCCGGTGGCGGGTTCAAACACGGCGAGCACAAGGTCTACGCGGAACCCGAAGGCCAGCGCGTCCCCGCGGCAAATTTGTTGCTCTCCATCTTACAGAATTCCGGGCTAGAGATTGATCGATTCGGATCAAGCACCGGCACCCTGACCGGGCTGGAGTTCAAAGCATAGGCAACACCGGTTCCCGACGCATTCTCATTCAAAGAACATCACGTGAACTTATCAGCTCTCCAACGCAGTATCGTTTGTGCTCTGGCAGTCATCTCGGGAACCTTGGTGGCTGATGCGGAAGAATCTTTCACGACGCTCAAGCCGTTCCTGAAGACCCACTGCTTCGACTGTCATGGTCCCGAAAAACAAAAAGGAGACTATCGCTTCGACACCCTGGAAACCGACCTCACCAAGATCGAAACACTCGAAACCTGGCAGAACATTCTCGATCAACTCAACCTTGGTGAAATGCCCCCAAAGAAGGCGCCGCAGCCTTCGAGAGACGAGACTACGACGGTCATTACTACTCTGACCGAAGCGCTCGCTGAAGAGTATGAAAAGGCCCGTAGCACGGGAGGTGAAACAGTCCTACGCCGACTCAACAGGCACGAGTTGCGCAACACCTGGCGTGATCTCCTCTCCCTCAAAGGGGCTGAATACCGGCCCGATGCCGCAGGCGCGCGGTTGACCGACAACAATGGCAACGGCAGCGTGGAAAGGACGGGCAACGATCCCTTGCGCTTCTTCCCGGAAGACGAGAGCGAGGATGGCTTCTTTAATCTTGGTGACAAACTGGTGATGTCTGATTTTCTCCTCAAGCTCACCTTAGCAGCGGTGGAGGAAACGCTCGCACACGCCACCCATCTCGAGCCCCGACCAGTCGTCGAAGCCCGCCGTTTTTCCGGGCACTTGATCAAGGGACGCGGCGGGCATCTGATCGAAACCGCCTCGCGTGAAATCAACCCCGGCTACGATATGATTGCGACCGGTTACGAGAATCAGGGCCGTCTTTCACCGACCGACCTACGCGGCGGGGTCGGAGTCTCGGCGCGATACCGCATCACCGTGGAAGTATCCGCTCACAACGCCAGTCAGATGCCCTGGGGTGACTTGACGAAGCTTGAGGAAGAGAAGCCGTTCCAGCTTTGCCTGAACATGGCCGATACCAAAAACGGCGGCCTTGCCGGAATCACCTCGATCCCACTGGCTTTGTGGCCCCTCCCGGGTGACGGAAAGAAACACACCTTCACTCATGAGGTCTGGATGGACAAAACCTGGGCTCCATGGATCGGCTGGGAAAACGGACCCAACGATCGCGCTTTCCGCGTTGAGAACATTCTCAAAAAATTCCACCCCGAACTCCTGACCAAACGCCCGGACAAGAAGGTCAACAAGGAAGCCCACGAAACCTGGCCCCTGCAAATGGCAAAGGCTCTCTTTCAAGACGGAAGATACCCGGCCCCGCACCTGCGCATTCACAGTTTGACGATCGAACCCCTCATCGAAACGTGGCCGCCACGCAGCCACACTGCACTCTACGGGAGTGGGTCCGGGGAAGAAGTCGAAATCCGACAGCTGATGAAGACGTTCGCCGAACGAGCTTTCCGACGACCCGTCACGGCACTTGAAATCGAGCCCTTCGTGCAACTCGTCCTGCAGCAACAAATCGAACCGGTAAGAAAAATGCCCAGTGGAATTCAGGATCTGACCTACCGGGTTTATGAAGGAAAGTGGAGCAACCTGCCCGATTTCGACAGCCTCAAACCGGTTGCAACAGGCAAGCTCCCCTCAGGCTACCTGGACATTGGCGTCGCCAAGCGCAATGACTACTACGGAGTGGTCTTTGAAGGAAAACTTCAAGTGCCACACCCCGGAGAATACACCTTTGAAATGGCTTCCGACGATGGGGGACGAATTCTCATCGATGACACCAAGGTGGTCGGGCACGACGGTCTGCACGGGCAGGAATTGAAAACGGGAAAGGTGAAACTCGACGAAGGCGAGCACGCGATTCGTGTGGATTACTTTGCCTACGGCGCGCCCAACGGGCTGCGGGCCGGCTGGACCGAGCCCGGCTCCATGCACGCAAAGCTCTCGGTCGACAGCTTGCGCTCGAACCCCCAAAAGAAGGACAAAGGATCGGTCCCTCCGCTCATCCGCGCGATGCAGGACGGATACGCGGCAATTCTTTGCTCGCCACAGTTTCTTTACCTCAAAGAAAAACCCGGACGACTCGATGACTTCGCGCTCGCAGCGCGACTAAGCTACTTCCTCTGGTCGTCGATGCCGGATGCCAAACTATACGAGCTGGCCCGGGCGGGGAAATTGAGCCCCCCGGCTGAACTCGACCGGCAAATCGAGCGTATGTTGGAGGATCCCAAAGCGGCCGCCTTTGTCAGGCACTTCACCTCGGCCTGGCTGCGACTCGACAAGCTGGGTAAGATGCCCCCTTCCGGTGGTGACTTTCAGTTTTATAAAAACCTCAAGGTCGAACCGATCTTGCTAAAACAAGTCACCACTTATTTCGAAGAGATCCTCAAATCGAACGGAAAGATCGAGCAGTTTATCGACTCCGACTACACCTACATGAATCAAGTGCTGGCCAAGTGGATCTACCGGCGCGAGGACATTCGCGGAGCCCGCCTTCGTAAAGTCAAATTGAACGACCCACGCCGCGGCGGGATTTTCACTCAACCCGGCGTCATGACAGCCACCGCCAATGGCGTTGATACCTCTCCTGTCATTCGCGGCACCTGGGTGCTCGAAAACATTTTCGGAACGCCGCCATCACCACCGCCGCCGGATATTGAGCCCCTCCCGACCGACACGCGGGGAGCCGTGACATTCAGGCAACGGTTGGAACTCCACCGTAAAAACGATTCCTGCAAAAACTGCCACGTGAAGATCGACCCGATGGGGTTTGCCTTCGAGAACTTTGACGTCGTCGGACGTTGGAGGGACCGCTACCGGGGTTCACGCGATCCCATCGATACCAAGGCCGCGATGGCCAACGGAAGAGAGCTCGCCGATATCATCGAATTCAAACAAATGCTCAAGGAACGCGAATCCCTGATCGTGCGCTGCCTGACCGAGAAAATGCTCATTTACGCCACCGGGCGGAAGCTCGAGGCAACCGATCGCGGAAAGGTGAACCGGATCGTCAATGAACTCGGGACAAACCAAAATCGTCTTCGCGATCTCGTTCATCTTGTCGTGAAGAGCGACCTCTTTCTAAACAAGTAGGAACCGGACACGACTCACCGGCTACCATCAAACCAGGAACTGCTTGCTCCCTTCTGGATTAAAGTATTTCTTTTCCCAAGAGAGAACTTCCAGCCGTTTTAATTCGCTCTTGAAAAGAGACAAAGCAGACTCTTCTAGATTAACGACATAATGTTTTGGGGATCCAAAAGGGGGGGAGTCGGCAACCTGATAATCTAGTTGCTCATGTGCTATTTTGATACGGTAATTTGTAGCGAAATAACCTCCAATTGAAAATTCCAACGTTTTTATTTCCATCTAATACCTAGTAGCACCCTCCATGCAGGTCATGAATTCTAACCCCGCCATGATTTCATCACATACTGGGGTGCCCCACTAGGAATTTTACTTTTGGTGGGAGGGCCTTGAAGCCGCCTTTGGAGCGGGGAGAAAGGGGGTTGCCTTCGACTCCTCCTTCAATTTCTCTGTTGCGAAATCTTATCTCAAACAAGCGAGATTGGGAGACCACTAATTAAAGCCACTTCAATCCAAAAGTGGATCGTCGTTCTGTGAATCCTGAAAGCTCGTTGTTCAGCTTATTGGGGTCGGTGCCGCTCAACTCCAAGGACAACGCGAATGATGTCTTGGTGGGCAGTCACTTAATGGCGACTTTCGACAACCGTACATCTCTTTCTGATATCTGCAGGGGCTCAGCGCGAGCTTACCGCCACCTGCAGATATAATCTTCCAGGTGATCCAGGGTTTGGGGCAATCGCCCAAGTCTCGATGGCGATTCCGTCGCCCCGGTTCGTCGATTCAATCTTTGTTGATCGAGTCGTCGTCCAATTTCTTAAATCACTTGAGCTTTGAACTTCGATCAGCACGTCGTCAGCAGCAAGATTTCGAGGCAACAGAACCAATAATCCACCAGCTACGCTTGGATCAGCGCCTGCTTCGATTGCAGGAGAGTCAACTCCCAAGGCGTGCTCGAGGAAGTTCGACAAGCCATCGCCATCGTCATCTGCATCAGGATCACCCGAGAATGCGAGGCTGTCATTCGAACCTGGATTACCACCCAAACCGGTGCTCGATCGCCAGTTAGTGCCCAGTCCATGATCCGGGTTGGTCCCCGGTGCGATCAGAACCAAACTAAACCGGGCTCCATCGGCGGGCATTGGCCAAGGGAGATCGTCGTCATAGGCGAACCTCCGAATGTCGCTTCCCGAAAAATCGGACAGGACAATCAATTCACCACCATTGGCAAGTTTGTTGGTGTCGGCAATGCCATACTCGCCGGGAAGAAGTTTCGCTGCGGCCCCTGGATGGCGGCTGAGAAATCCGGAACGATTTCGGGCGATGACAACTCTTTCACCAACCGGGATGACGGTTGCCGGTAGCGTGTAGTTAATACCGCTGGTGAACTGCACCCCGGTGAGGTCCACTTCGTTGTCACCGATGTTCATCAGTTCGATGAATTCGAACGCGACATCATCTGTGAAGCCAGAGGAAATCTCGGATGGGGTCGGGGCACCCGGATGATACATAATCTCGGAGATGGCAAGGTTCGCCGCCGAAGCTGGTTCGACGGAACCGGTATTGTTGATGGTGATGGATTCGGTGCCGATGACGTTTCCTGAGAAATTGAGGGCTTCGATCGTGATCGTGTTGGCGCCAAGTGAGACCGGAATGCTGAGTTGCCAACTGTTGTTGTCAGTCCAGGTCGCATCGAGTGCGCCGCCCCCGGCGAGGCGGAAGCTACGCACATCAACCCATCCGTCACCAGAGATCGTCGCAGTGCTGCCATTCACGTTGTGCGGATTGGTGGTGGTGATATTGAAGGTGGTCGGGGCAACCCGACTGTTGATCTGGCTCAGAACGTTGTTCGATCGAGAGTTGATATAGTTTAGGTGCGTCCTCCACGGCTGGGACGAGTCAAGCGATTGCAGATGGCTCGTCCACATCGACATGTAGCTGCTATTGTAGGTGGTGCTGATGATATTTTGCAGGTGTCCAAGATAAAGTCGGCGGCGTACAGGGTCTGCGGTCAATTTTGAACATTGACTGTTGGCAAAGATCGTCCGCCCGGCGTCGAAGGAGAAGTCCATGTCGTGCGGCAAGAACATGACACGTCCATCCGGTCGGGCATAGTACATCCCATTGTGTTGGCTATTGGCACCTGCGTTGTCGCCTGCACCCGAGAGAACTGCGTAGGCCATGCCCCGCAGCCAGGCATCGACATCAACGACGTCTTCGAGACCCTCTTCGAAAGCCGCGCCGCTCTGGCTAAACTTTTTATTATAAGCGATGATGGGTGCGAATTCGTCCGCCTCGCGATTATTCTTCTTCAGGAAAAACCACCGGTATTTCTCCTTGTCGTCGCCGAGATTGCTGACGTTGACGCCAGTGACCCCGTCGGGGTTTGGCAGCTTGAAGCCGTTCGCATCGGCATTGTTTGGGGTGTAAAGCAGTTCATACTCGTAGAGGTTACCGTCAGAGCCATTCTCGAACTGCGAGTCGAGGAGAACCGGGTCGTAGCGTGCCATCTGCAAGACCGCCGACCGGGTATGCACGGTCTTTGGTGTGATCACATTGACGAAGTCGTAGTAGCGTGAGACGACCCCTCCGGAGTTGGCAATCATGAAGTCGAACAGGATCTCAAACTGTCCCTGGCCGACCCCCTCTGAGCGGTCGATGGCGAGTGATTTGTGGATGCCGCGGTAGAGTTGGTCGGAGCCGAATCGCATGTTGAATCCCACTCGGTTCACTTGGTTACGTGCGCGTTGGCTCCCTTTAAGACGAAGTTTTACGTCGTAGTAGATGTCGGTCTCACGGTCGATGATCGTTGCCCCGATGCGATCGTTGCTCATCACCTCGATCGGTTGGTGAATAAAATCACGGTCGGCGTTGGTGACGACGATGCGGAAGTTGTGTTGCCCATTGTCTTCGGCGAGTCCGTCATCGACCTTGAACAGGGCGCGGGATTCCGGGCCTGCGATTGGGTAGGTTGCAGTGGCTCCAAGACTGTCGGTTCCCTGAACGTAAAATTGTACTACAGCTGATGCGGCTTGCCCGGGAATGATGCCTTCGTAGAAGCCACCGGAGCCAATCCCCATAGTGGTGCTTCGAAAAGCGCCGCCATTGACCGAGTAGAACAATTGGATCGTGCCAAGGCCGTCCGAATCAGACGGGCGGGTCGTGATCTTAACGGATTCGTTCACAGCAGGAACAGCGGGAGAATGGATCGTCCCGGTGAAAGTTGGCCCAAGGTTGGACTCGGCGCGTGAATTTGGAGCCGAGGGCGTTCCGACGTGCTGCGGCCGGTCGACCACGGTCACGTGCGGCATGCGGTTGAAGTAGAGTCGCGTGTGTAGTTGGTTAGACGCTCTCACCCAGCGTGCGCGAAACGAAATATCGTAGGTCCTACCATTGACCGCGGAACTTAGCAGCGTCGTTTCAATCTGATTCGACATGTGGCCGGTGCCGCCAGTGGCGACGAGGCGTAATACCTTGTTGCCAGGTGCCTCGGGATCATCGATCACTTCACTGTGCCGGTGCGTGCCGCGGAATCTCCATCCGGTATCGCCGCCGCTAAAATCGGTATTGCTGAGTTTTTGCGTCGAACCATTTTCGATCACGCTGATATCGTCGATCAGAAGTTCACCGTCGCCGAGCAGACCGATATTGAATTCGCGCCACTTCGAGTCCGGGCCACGGCTTCCAGCAAGAACCCCGCTATGGGTATAAGTTTTCCACTCTGTCTGGCCGGTCTCGTCACTGGCAGCCCACGAGGCCCCGTTGCTTGGATCAGCAAAAAGATCGCGAAGTTCCAGGGTCGCTCCCCCGCCGTCCGGGACGTCCGGCCATCCCCCTCCATCGAAATAGCGCATCTCAAAGGCAGAGTTGTTGTCGGGGTCGCGTAGCAGAAGATGCTCACCGGAGCGCGAGAGGGTTCCACCAAACTCACCTAACAGGCGCGCGCCCGGGAACGCGGCGGAAAAATCGGCCGCATTACGTGCGATGCAGGCATGTTCCCCTCCAGCCAGATTGGTTCCAGGTGGGAACTCGAAGCTGATTCCGTTCCCGAAATCCCATCCACCCAGATCGACCGTGGCTCCGCTGCGGTTGGCGATCTCCAGCCATTGGTTGTCTGAATTTCGGTGGGGCGCACCGGGAATGAAAGGGGTGAGTGCAAAGCGCGCGTCCAATTTCATGCCAAAGACGATATCGCTCGAACCGGTCGAGGACTGGTGAACTTCCACCGAGATACGGTTGCGGCCTATGACAAGGCCCCCCCCCGGGATGGCAAGCGTCCGTATCGTTGCGTTGCCTACGCTCGGATTGGCCTGGGTTTCGGGCCCGGCTCCACTTGATAGGTTAAAGGTTCCAACTTCATTTCCGTTGATATAAAAAATCGCACCGTCGTCGATCTGGTGGGTGATTTCCATCGATTCGAGGCCCGTAAGTTGCTGGGCAGTCAGATCAAATTCTCTCTCGAAATAATAGGTGACAGTTGAGGAGCTGTAGGTCGCAAAAAGGTCAGTGACGAGGGGCTCGGCGAGCACTCCGGATTCGCGCCCGATCGGGGCACCGGCGGACTTCCAGTTGCCGCCAACCGCGTGACTCGAGCTAGCCCAGTCCGCCGTCAGGTTTTCGTCGCCATCGTTGTAGCGCCAATCGACGTTGAACCCGAATAACTCGACCGTGTCGTAGGTCGCGGGGGTATCCGGAATCGCTGAGAGAGCGGGAGGATTGTAGGCAATCTCGCTAATGACTATCTCATCATGGAAAGCAAATGCATTCGAGGCGCCCGGTGTGGCATTCGTAGGATAGAGCCAAGCGCCGCCCTTCTCCGAAGCGCGACCTCTCAGGCGACCAGTCTGCTTTTGCCCGTCGAGCACGATAGACCCCGAGGCCTCATATAAAAAAACATTTTCAGTATCTGCGGGACGGAATCCAAGGGTGGCCTCGTCGAGCAGAAGTAGTCCGCCGGACGCGAGCGTTTGCGCGGGGAGTATATACTCGCGCGCCGGATCTCCTCCGATCGAAACGATCATGCCGCCGAGCTCAACACCCCCGACGCCCGTATTGATCAACTCGATCCAAAAGTCCGCTTCTGTCGCGGGTGGGATCTCGTTGATTACGATCTGGGGAGCAGACCCGGGAGCGGGATCTTTGATCGCCATATCGAACTCCGCACCAAATACGATATCGCTGCTGCTGCCATCAGTCTGATGGACTTCGACCGAAAGCCGATTCGTCCCTGCGACGGCCGCACCCGGTGGAAGCGGTATGGAGCTCGAGAGAACGGCCTCGATATTATTTGTGGCACGTGTCGCCGCTGTAATCACTCCTCCCGGAAGATTGGTGCGCAAGACTTCGGTTCCGTTCAGGTAAAAGACCGCGCCGTCATCAATCAGGTGCCGGATAGGCAAAGACTGTAATGAGTTCGCCTGTTCCACGCTTAGCTCAAAATCCTTTTCGAAATAATAGGTAACGCGGTAGGGAAAGTTTAAACTGGGGAATTTCAAGGTCGTATTAATGGTCTCTGCGAGCTCTCTTTCGCTTGCTATTACTGCTTGACCTGATTCCCAATTGCCGCCGATCGGATGGGCCGTTGCGGCCCAGCCCAAACCAAGATCTTCACCGGACTCGTTGAAGCGCCATGTCGTATTGAGATCAAAAAGCGGAATAGTCGTAACCGCTGGCGGCGCGTTTTCATCAGGGAAATTCATTGCGCCAGGTGTGCCGCCGACCTGCTCAGAGTATGACCAATTCTCATCAGGCTTGTTTGCGAAGTATGGATTACGTTTGGCAAGCGTTGCACCGGATCCGTCGGCTTCGTCCGGCCAGCGCCCCGCGTCGTTGTAATCAAGTTCATCCATCAGCCGATCTCCCTGATTGATCAATTCAAGTCGTTCGCCAGCGTTGTTGAGGCTGCCGGTGAATGGTCCGAGCTGTCCGGCTCCGGGATCCTTCGCGACTACGATATAGCCTCCGGGATCCACGATCGTTCCCTGCGGGAAAGTGTAATCGATCCCCTTAATCCGCCACCCCGAGATATCTGTCTTGATTCCCATCTGGTTGAAGAGCTCGACCCACTCGTCCTCTTCCGTCGATCCCGCCGGATTGTATTGGATTTCGTTAAAAACAACGATTGCGTCAGGCGATCCTGCGAAGCCGAAACGGCACGCCAAAAGTGAGATGAGAAGGAGACGATAAAACATAAAAAGTTAGGCGGTGAATCCCTTTTCCATGGGAGTATGATCTTTGTTTTGTCAAAGCGACCCTCTATTATCACATTCACAGTGTGGTTGCGCGAATAGGACTTGATCATTAGCGCTCATCACCCTCTGTAAGGGAAATTCTACCAAGGTGATAAAAGGCTTAGTTTTCCCGCACGCGGTAGAAGAGAGTCGGAGTGTTGCCAGCGACGATTGTGTCTACGAATATCGTGGTGGAATCGTCTGCAACGATTCCGTCCTGAAGCTCAGCCCAGCCTCCCGGTTCACCTTCGGCATAAAGATTGGTGGAAAAATCGATCGCATATTCTTTTCCGGGGCGAGAATTGAAGGTCAGAGAGACTGCTGGGTCACCGGAGTCTCGGTAGTTTTCGATGTAGGCGATGTTGGTGATGGCAAATCCCGACGACCCGATTCCAAATTCGCTGAAGTCCCCATCCTTAATGGCCGCGACTTGGTC
>TARA_B110000914_G_scaffold134039_1_pt1 | contig 22147 bp, 19 predicted proteins | sample TARA_B110000914 | Tara Oceans TARA_B110000914 (sample SAMEA4397983) | marine metagenome | biome: Polar Biome; feature: [MES] marine water layer (ENVO:01000295) within the mesopelagic zone...; material: water (ENVO:00002006), including particulate matter (ENVO:01000060) such...
TAACTATATTAGAAATAGTTTTTCCATCTGCTTTACCAGACAATTTTGCAGATGCTATTCCCATTACCTTACCCATATCTTTCATCCCTTCGGCATCAATTTCTTTGATGATATCTGAAATTATTTTTTCTATTTCTTCAGAGCTAATCTGTTCAGGTAAAAACTCCTCAATTATTTTAGCTTGATTAATTTCAATTTCTGCTAAATCTTTTCGGTTCTGAGATATATAAATATCAGCACTTTCTTTTCTTTGCTTAACTAATTTTTGAAGAATTTTAATTTCATCTTCTTTAGCAATATCTGACGAAGCTCCTTTTTGGGTTAGTGCTAAAAGAAGAGCAGATTTTATTGCTCGTAACGACTCTAAAACTTTAACATTTTTTTCTTTCATAGCAGTCTTAATAGACTCCGAAATTTCATTAATTAATCCCATGAATTATATTATTATATTAAACTTAATCTACATTATCATGTAGAAATGAATTATTGGTCCTTAAATTAGTTTCTCCGTTTGAATCTTCACTGACTCTGGTTCTAGAAGCTTTAACAGATTCAATATCATCTAAACTTATACCAGATCTTTTAAATGCAGGTTCATTTTCCATAGAATGAATATTATTAGCTTTTGAAAAATTATAATTATATTCTTTAAGTTTAATTTTTCTTTCTTCAGTTCTTTTTGAAAGGCCTTCAGAAATAGAACTATTCATTGGATTAAAAGTTCTTTCTTTCTCATTTTCTAAACTGTGATTTGAATCTTCATCAGCATCTTTAAGATTTTTCTCATAGTCATCAAATCCAGACTTGTTAGTGCCAGAATCATTAATTTGAGTTACTGGAATAATATGAATAGGATCATTTACTTCAATTTCATTAATATCTTCTATTAGTTCATAAATAATCTTGTTTGATAAATCATTTTTATTATTATTTAGAGGCATGTCAAAATCAAAAGAAACTTGATCAATTGGATTAATATATTCTGGATCAACAATCTCTAATTCATTTGTATTAAAAGATAAATTATCTATTTCTATTTCTTCAATTTTTTTTTCAAAACTAACCTCATCGTAAGAAACTTCTATGTTATTTAACAAAGTAATATTATCATCTTCAGAATCAATTAATTTTGAACTAAATTGATTTGAAAGTTGATTATTATCAGTGTTTTTAAAATCTATCTTATCAGATGCAAAATCAAATTGAAGTGGAGTTTTTGTTGTTGTTTTTTTATTTTCAAAATTTTGAATAATCTCATTACTTCCATCCAAATTGTGGATTATTTTTTTAGGTTCAGAGTGAATAATTTCTTCTTGTTGATTTGGATCAAACCCAGTAGCTATAACGGTAACAGAAATAGAGCTTTCAAGATTTGAATCTTCACCAATACCCATAATAATATTAGCACCATGACCTGCTCTTTCCTGTATATAATCATTAATTAATCCTATTTCGTCAATAGTAATCTCTTCTTTTCCTGAAACAATTAAAAGCAAGACATTCTTTGCACCAGTTATTCTGTTGTCATTTAACAATGGTGAGTCTAATGCTGAAGAAATTGCTTCAATTGATCTTTTTGATCCAGCTGCAATAGCAGAACCCATTATTGCATTTCCGCTATTAGATAACACTGCTTTAGCATCTTTTAAGTCAATATTTTGAGTGTAATGATGAGTTATTACTTCAGCTATCCCTCTTGAAGCTGTAGCAAGTACTTCGTCTGCTTTTGCGAACCCTTCTTTAAATCCTAGATTTCCATATATATCTCTTAATTTATTATTATTAATAACGATAAGAGCATCAACCTGTTTTCTTAATTTATCAATTCCTTTCTTAGCTTGTTCAGCTCTAATTTTACCTTCAAAATTAAAAGGCATAGTTACTATTCCAACAGTAAGAATGTCCATTTCTTTAGCAAGTTTTGAAATTACTGGAGCAGCGCCTGTACCAGTACCTCCTCCCATTCCTGCTGTAATAAAAACCATTTTAGTGTTAGTTTCTAACATATTTCTTAAATCATCAAAACTTTCTACCGCAGCTTGCTCACCAATATCCGGATTAGCACCAGCACCTAACCCTTCAGTTAAAGAAATTCCAAGTTGAATTTTATTTTCAACAGAGCTACTTTCTAAAGCTTGAGAATCTGTATTACATACCACAAAATCTACACCTTTAATTCCTTGTGAATGCATGTAATTGATGGCATTACTTCCTCCACCACCAACTCCAATTACTTTAATTACATTACTTTGATTTTTAGGTAAATCAAATGGGAGATTGTTAATTTCTTGATTTAATTGCATAATTATTTTTTTATTCTGCGTTATCTAAAAAGTTTTTAATAGAATCTGTAAATTTTTCGAAAATAGTTAGTCTTTCAGTTTTTGCTAAATTATCTTGGTTATTTTCTATATCTATATTTTCTTTATTTTCTTCTTCTTTAAGTTCATTTTTCTTACTTACTTTGGTTGAATTCATTACTAACCCAACGGCTGTTGCATACATTGGACTTGATATTTCCATAGAATTATTACCTGCTAAATGCTCGCTAGGGTATCCAAGTCTAGTGTCCATACCTGTGATATATTCTACTAACTGTTTAAGGTGCTTCAATTGACTCCCTCCTCCTGTTAAAACAATGCCAGCTATAAGTTTCTTTTTTTGATCTTCATGACCATAATTTTTGATTTCTATATAAACTTGTTCAACAATTTCTACAACTCTTGCGTGAATTATTTTAGACAGATTTTTTAATGTTATTTCTTTTGGTTCTCTTCCTCTTAATCCTGGAATAGAAACAATCTCATTGTCTTTATTTTCACCTGGCCAAGCTGATCCAAATTTAATTTTCAATAATTCAGCTTGTTTTTCAATTATTGAGCATCCTTCTTTAATATCGTCAGTAATGATATTTCCTCCAAAAGGAATTACAGATGTATGTCGAATAATACCATCTTTAAAAATTGCTAAATCTGTTGTTCCTCCTCCAATATCTATTAAAGCTACACCTGCTTCTTTTTCTTCTTTGTTCAATACAGCGTCAGCTGAAGCTATAGGTTCTAAAGTAATTCCTTCAAAGTCAATTCCAGCACTTTTGATACATCTTGCTATATTTTTAATTGAAGAAACTTGGCCAACTACAACATGAAAATTAGCTTCTAATCTTCCACCAAACATTCCGATTGGTTCTTTAATTTCTCCCTGTCCATCAACTTTATATTCCTGAGGAAGAACGTGAATAATTTCTTCTCCAGGTAGCATAACCAATTTATAAACTTGATTAATTAATTTTTCTAAATCATCTTCATCAATAACTTGATCAGAGTTAACTCTAGTTATGTAGTCACTGTGCTGCAAACTTCTTATATGCTGACCCGCAATACCAACTATAACCTTTTCAATCTTTTCTGAAGAATTTGACTCAGCTTCAAAGACTGCGGCTTGAATTGATTGGATAGTTTGAGTAATATTATTAACTACTCCCCTATGAACTCCAAGACTTTTTGACTTTCCAATTCCTATAATTTTTAATTTATTATACTCGTTTAAAGAACCAATTAATGCTACGATTTTAGTAGTCCCAATATCTAATCCAACAAATAAATTATTTACTTTCATTTTATATTTTTTGTACAATTACTTGATTTTTAAAATTCAAATTAATTGAATTTATACTATCTAATAATCCTTCATTGTATACTGATTTAAAAAAAATTTCATAATTTTTAAATTTTGATTTATAATTATCAAACCCTTTAATTTTTATTGAATACGAAAAACCATTAACATAAAAAACAAGATTTTTTTCAACAAATTTTAGAGCGCTAATATGCTTACTTAAAAACATACTATTTTTAACATAATTTCCTATTAAACCTAATTTATTGAAATATGCAGAATCTACATTACTCAATACTAATGGAATACGTTGCGAAAAAATATTAGACAAAGGCATTTTATTTCCTTCAGAATCAATATAATAATTACCATTTAAAACTCTAAAGACAGGATCTTTTTCTTTTAAGGTAATTCCTAATTGACCATCTAAACCTAAAGAAACCTCAGCAAAATTTATAAATGCATTATCTAAAATTTTCTTTTCAATATCTTTCAAATTTAAATCACTTTTTAAAAATTCATTTGATAATAAATCACTTTGTTTTAACATTTTATTAACCGAATCAAGTGAGATAAATTTAAGATCCGAATTAATGAAATTAACATGTTCAAAATCAATATTTCTATTTTCATTTTTAACAAAACTAAAAGCAGTTAAAAATCCAACTAACAATATTAAAATCAATATTTTAAATAAATTTTTTCTCATATTAACTCAAAATAACTTTTTTAATTTTATATATTTCTTCAGAAATATCACCTGCTCCCATTGCAATAAAAACATCAGAATTTGAGTGCTTTATTACATGCATCAACTCTGATTTATTAACTAAATTTTTATTAATATTATTAATTCGTTTTAAAAGCTCGGTAGAATTAACTCCTTCTATCTCAACTTCTCTTGCTGGATATATGTCTAACAAAGTCACTTCATCAAATTTTGATAAAACTTTAGCAAAGTGATTCATGAAATCTCTTGTCCTAGAATACAAATGAGGTTGAAAAATTGCCATTATTCTTTTCTTTGGATATAAAGATTTTACTGATTCATAAACAGCTTTAATCTCATTTGGGTGATGAGCATAATCATCAATTAATATTTTTGGAGACTTTAATACATAACTAAACCTTCTTTTGACTCCTTTAAAAGTGTTTAAAGAACTCACTATATCCTCATCTTTAATTTTCATCGAACGTCCAATTGCAAAAGCAACTAATGCATTACAAGCATTGTGCTTTCCAGGCATATTAAACCTTACTCTAATACTTTTTACTTTATCATAAATTATATCAAAACAAGTTGAATTTTCGTCATTCCTATAATTTATTATAGAGTATTCGGCATTTTCATTAAAACCGTAACCAATACCATCGATTGATATATCATGGTGTTTAAATAGAATACCATTTGCTTCTAATTTACTAGCAAACTCATTAAAAGATTTTTGTAATTCATAATTAGAATTATAAATATCTAGGTGGTCAGAATCAACTGATGTAATACATGCAATATTAGGTTTCAATGTTAAAAAAGATCGGTCAAACTCATCAGCCTCAACCAAAATGATATCATTACCATTTTGGATTAAATTACTATCATAATTTTCAGAAATTCCACCAATAAATGATGTGAATTTTATATTATTTTCAAATAAGATATGTGATAAAATTGTTGAAGTAGTAGTTTTTCCATGTGTTCCGGCAATAGCTATACAAAACTTGTCTTTTGAAATTTTTCCTAATATTTCAGACCTTTTAAGAACATTAAAATTATTATTAATGAAATAATTTAATTCTATATTATCTTTATTTATGGCAGGTGTATAAACTACTAGTGTGTCCTTATTATTTAAAAACTCTTTAGGTATTTCTAACACGCTAGACTCATAATGAATATTAGCTCCAAGTTCTGAAAGCCTTTTAGTTAGATGATTTTTTCTTAGATCATACCCAGCCACTTGCTTTCCGTTATTAATAAAATATAAAGCAATTGAAGACATTCCAATGCCACCAATACCAACAAAATATATTTTATTATAATTTATATACATCACTTAATACTTTATCTATAAGTTTAACAATATCTTTAGTTGCATTAGGTTTTTCTAATGACTTTAGTGTTTTTGACAACTTAATAACATGATCATTATTTGAAATTAAATTTTCCAAAACACGAAAAAATTCTTTTTCCAAGTACTGTTCTTCTACCATTTCTGCTCCATTATATTTTTTTACAAATAGCGCATTTTTAGTTTGATGATCTTCAGTTAAATTGGGAGATGGAATAAAAATAACAGGTTTTCCCACTATACATAATTCGGAAATTACACTAGCTCCAGACCTAGAAATAATAATATCAGCAGCACTATAGGCTGAGTTCATATCTTTAATAAACGGTTGTACATTAATTATGCTGGAATTATATTTTTTATATTGATCATAATACATTTTTCCACATTGCCAAATAATTTGAATTTTCATTGATTTAAAAAGGCCAATATGATTTGAAATAAAATTATTTATTTCTTGAGCTCCCAAACTTCCTCCTAAAACCAATAAAGTTTTATTTGAATTACTCATTCTAAATAGTTTTAAAGAGTCATTTTTAGATTTAGATGAGTTTCTAATTTCTTTTCTAACAGGATTTCCAGTGATAACTATTTTCTTTTTTGGAAAATATTGATCCATATTCGAATAGGCAACACAAATAATATCAACTGTTTTTGATAATATTTTGTTAGTTAAGCCTGGATATGAGTTTTGTTCCTGAATTAGAGTTGGAATATTTAATTTTGATGCTACAAATAATAATGGACCACTTGCAAACCCTCCTGTGCCAATTACAAAATCAGGTTTAAATTTATTAATAATAAAAAATGATTTTATCAAACTAACAACGATTTTAATTGGTATTAATAAATTGGATAAATGTATTTTTCTTTTAATTCCACTAATCCAAAGCCCCTTGATTTTATATCCACTTTCTGGAATTTTGTACATTTCCATTCTATGACTAGATCCTACAAATAAAATTTTTGAAGAAGGGAACTTCTTACGTAATTCATCGGCAATAGAAATGGCAGGAAAAATATGTCCTCCAGTTCCTCCTCCTGATAACAAAAATTTACTCTGCTTCACTTAACACATTTAAAGGGTTATTATGATCAATATTTTCATCATTAATCCTATTTACACTTACGCTTAACACTATTCCGAGAGCTAAAAAAGTCATCCAAATTGAAGTACCGCCAGTGCTAATTAATGGCAATGGTTGGCCAGTTACAGGAAATAGTTGAACGGCTACACCCATATTTATAAAAGCTTGAAAAATAATAGGCAATCCAACTCCTAAAGCTAATAACTGACCAAAAATCGTTTGAGATTTATATGAAACGATGATTATTCTAAAAAGTAGCAATGTGTAGAGCAATAAAATTGAAATAGCTCCCACAGTACCATATTCTTCAGTAATTATTGCATATATAAAATCAGAAGTGCTTTGAGGTAATAAATTTTTCATCGCGCTTTTCCCAGCTCCAACTCCAAAAACAGAACCAGTTGCAATAGCTGATTTAGCTCTAATTATTTGATAATTAGACTCTGAACTTCCCTTGCCTATAAAGTTGTCAATTCTATTTGTCCAAGTATCAATTCTATTAGGCATCAAATCAGGATAATTTTTAGCTACTAAGACAAACATTGACAAAAAGAAAATACCAGAAAAAACAATTCCTAACAAATATTTTAATGGATACCTTCCTATAAAAATCAAAGTTAATATCATCATAAAAATCATTGCTGCTGTTGAAAAATTTGAAGGAAGAATTAAAAAAATAATTATTAAAATTGGCATCCAAAGAGGTAAAATTGATTGACTAAAGCTTATTTCTTTATTATAATTTTTAGACAAATAAAAAGATATATAAACCATTAGGATTACTATAGCCATAGAAGAGGGTTGAAAAGACAAGCCAACAACTGGTAATTTAATCCACCTATTAGCATTAGCCCCTTCAATCACATTTCCTTGAATTGCAGTAAAAAATAAAAGTAGAGTAACAATTGGTAGACAAATAATTGACAATCCTTTAAAATATTTGTAAGGAATCAAATGAGTTCCATACATTATAAGCATTCCGATAAACACTATAGCTATATGCTTAATTATATTAGACAAAATAAAATCATTTCCAAAATTTGAACTAGCGCTGTAGACTGGCAAAAACGAAAACAATGCCAATAATAAAACTATTGTCCATATTATTTTGTCGCCATGAATTTTATCTAAAACTGATTTCATTATAGTTTTCTAACCGCTTCTTTAAATTGATTTCCTCTATCTTCAAAGTTTTTGAATAAATCAAAACTTGAACAGGCTGGTGAAAGTAAAACTGAATCAGTTGGTTTTGCTATTTGATACGCTATTTTAACTGCTTCAACCATACTTGTAGTTTCAATAATTATATCAGTAACTGAAGAAAAAGTTTTCATTAACTTACTGTTTTCTAAACCCAGACAAATTATAGCTTTAACCTTCTCCCTAACAAGAGGCATTAACTCATTGTAATTATTTCCTTTATCAACACCCCCAGCAATCCAGACAGTTGAACTTTTCATCGAATCAAGAGCATAAAAAACAGCATTAATATTAGTTGCTTTTGAATCATTAATATATTTAACTTTCTGTATTGTTAAAACATGTTCTAACCTATGGCTAATAGATTGAAAATTGCCTAATGACTCCCTTAATTCTTCATTAGAAATTTTAAGCAATTGAGCTACAGTTGCAGCTGCCATACTGTTTTGTACATTGTGCTTCCCCTTAAGGGATAAACTGTCTATTGGTATCATAAATTTATTTTTATTTATTTCTGATTTGATCATATTTTTTTCAATATATACTTGATTACTAAAGTTTTTTTTGGAAAATGAAAATGAAATTTTATTAGAATTTATTTTTCGTCTATTTAATTCATTAATGATTTTTAAGTCATCTGAATTGTAAATTAAATAATCCGAAATCTCATGATTTAGGACTATGTTAAACTTAGAGTTTATGTAATTCTCAAAATTATTCTGATAACGTTCTAAATGATCAGGACTAAGATTAGTAATTACTGCAATTTGTGGTTTAAAAGTTAAAATACCATCTAGCTGAAAACTACTTAACTCTAAAACAATAAATTCATAATCACTATTAGCTACTAAAAAAGAAAAGCTATTACCGATATTTCCCGCAACGCCTACATTAAATCCAGAAGACTTTAGTATGTGATAAATTAAACTAGTTGTAGTGCTTTTTCCATTAGAACCTGTAATCCCTATAATCTTTGCGTTTGTAAATCTTGATGCAAATTCAACTTCAGAAATAATAGGAATATTATTAATTCTTATTTTATTAATTAAATTAGAGTCATCTGATATTCCAGGGCTTTTAACTACTTCTGTTGCACTTAATAATTTGTTCAAACTATGATTGCCTTCCTCGAACTCTATTTTATTGTCAGATAATATTTTTTTATATTTGTTATGAATTAAATTTTTGTCAGATAAAAAAACTTTAATTCCATTTTTTTTTGCTAAATAAGCTGCTCCGATTCCACTTTCCCCCCCACCTAATACAACTAGATTATCTTTCATAATTATCTAATTTTAAGAGTTATTAATGAAAGAATAGCTAATAGAATTCCTATAATCCAAAACCTTACAACAATTTTACTTTCGTGATATCCTTTTTTTTGAAAATGATGGTGAAGTGGAGACATTAAGAAAATTCTTCTACCCACACCATCTTTCATTTTTGTGTATTTAAAAAAACTAACTTGAATTATAACAGATAATGTTTCTATTAAAAATATTCCACATATTAAAGGAAGTAGTAATTCTTTTTTTACAATAATTGCAATCACAGATATAACTCCTCCAATAGTTAAACTTCCTGTATCACCCATGAAAATTTGAGCTGGATAGGCATTGTACCATAAAAACCCAATCAAACTTCCAATAAAAGCAGAAATAAAAATTACTATTTCACTAACTCTTGGTATATACATAATGTTTAGATATTCAGAAAAAATTACATTTCCTGAAACCCAAGCAAAAACTGCTAATGTAAGTGTTATAATTACAGAAGAGCCAGTTGCTAATCCATCTATTCCATCTGTTAAATTCGCTCCATTAGAAACAGAAGTGATAATTAAAATGACAAAAAATACAAATACAATCAAACTTAACATTTCCGATTCTTCCGAAACCCATGAAATAAAATATGAATAATCTAATTCATTATCTTTTAAAAAAGGGACAGTAGTTTTAGTCGACTTATATTCAATGTTATTTGTTTGACTTTCTAAAAGAAATTGATCTTTAATAGTCACATCGGGATGAAAATAAAGAGTTAATCCAACAATAATGCCTAATAAAATTTGTCCGATTATTTTAAACTTTCCTTTTAATCCATTTTTATTTTTTTTAAACACTTTTATGTAATCGTCAAGGAAACCTATAAGTCCGAGCCACAATGTTGTAAATAATAATATTATGATATAAATATTACTAACTTTTGAAAATAATATTACAGGAATAATTGTAGATATAATAATTATCAAACCTCCCATTGTTGGAGTCCCTTCTTTATCTTTTTGACCATCTAAGCCTAGATCTCTTACTGTTTCCCCAATCTGCTTTTTTTTTAAGAAATTAATTATATTTTTTCCATATTTAACAGAAAGTATTAAAGAAAATACAAATACTAATGCAGATCTAAATGATATATATTTAAATAGACTTGCTCCTGGAAATTGATACTCTAATTCTAAATATTCAAATAAAAAATAAAACATATTATTACTTAATTTTTAATGATTTTATTAAAGTTTTTTTATCATCAAACTTGTCTTTAACACTTCCCTTAATTTGATATTTTTCATGACCTTTTCCTGCAACTAAAATGACATCATTTTCTTTAGCAATTTGACATGCATACTCTATTGCCTTCTTTCGATCAATAATTTTCGAAACCTTCTTTATATCATTTTTATCAACACCTGACTCCATTTGATTAATAATTGATTCAGGGTCTTCAAATCTTGGATTATCAGAAGTGAAAATAACCTTATCGCTTAGAGATGCCGCAATTTTACCCATTAATGGCCTTTTAGCTTTATCTCTATCTCCACCACACCCAATCACTGTTATCAAATGTTCTTCATTATTTTTTAAATCATTTAGCGTTTCTAAAATTTTCTTAACAGAGTCTGGGCTGTGAGCATAATCAATTACTCCTATATTGTTCTTATAGGAAACTTTTTCAAACCTTCCATCTGCAGAAATAAGTGAGCTAATTTTATCTAAGATTAATTCATCTGTATAATTTAACGCTCTTGATAAGCTATAAGTTGCTAAAATATTATAGGCATTAAATTCTCCAATTAATTTTGACCAAACTTCCAAACCATTAATTAATAGCTTCATCCCATTAAAATCTTTTTCTAAAATTTTTAAAGAAAAATCTGCGCTAGATTTTAATGCATATCTAAAGACTTTTGCTTTAGTATTTTGGGTCATGTATAGACCATTTTTATCATCTACATTAATTAGTGCTATAGAAGTTTTAGGTAGTGAATTAAGAAATGACTTTTTAACGTCTCTATATTTTTTAAAAGAATTATGATAATCCAAATGATCATGTGAAAGATTTGTAAATACTCCAACATCAAAATTCAAGCCATGTATTCTTTGTTGATCAATAGCGTGTGAAGACACTTCCATAAAACAAAACTCAACTCCATCTTCAATCATCATACTAAATATCTTGTTTAGACTCAATGGGTCTGGCGTTGTATGAGTTGAATCTATAACATTATTATTTATTAAAATTTTATTTGTAGAAATTAACCCTACTTTATTTTTTAAAAGACCAAAAAGCTGATACATTAATGTAGTTGTTGTAGTCTTTCCATTTGTTCCTGTTACACCTATTAGTTTTAATTTAGATGTTGGATTATTATAGTAATTTGAGGAAATAATTGACAAGGCAATTCTACTATCTTTAACAGTCACGTAGGTTACATCTTTATTTATATTTGTTTGAGAATTTTCACTCAAAATAATTGTAGCTCCATTTTTAATAGCATTGGATATATATAAATTTCCGTCTACACTATTGCCTTTAATTGCAATAAATAAATCATTGCTTGAGATTCTTTTAGAATTAAACTCAATCTTATTAAAATTAATTTCAGTAGATCCAGTAACTGAAATGATATTTACTTTATACAATATGTCTTTTAATAGTTTCATGATAATTCTAAAACAATTTTTTTATTTGATGAGCTTTTAATTATTGTGTGTTTCTTGACTAACAATCCATTTCCTTTAAATTCAACAGAGAAACCTAAATTTTCTAAATAAGGTAAAACATCAGTAAAGTTCTTTCCATTAATTTCTAAATTTTCAGAACCATTAGTAATCTTCAATTCATTTATTAATAAATCGTCTAGTCTTTGATCGTCTAATGGTTTTGTTTTTATTAATTCAGGTGTTAAAGAATATAATTTGTCAGCTATTTTTTTAAATACCGGGGCAGCAACAGCTGACCCATAGTAGCCTTTTTTTTTATTTGGTTTATGAATCACAACAATGCAAGAGTACTTTGGTTTATCTGATGGGAAATACCCAACAAAACTAGAAATATACTGGACATTATCTGTATTATAATCTACTTGACCTGTTCCAGTTTTTCCTGCTATTTTATATTCTTTAGATCTAATATTATAAGCCGTTCCACCTTTTTCATTAACTACATTTTCCAGCATAGTTCTTACTTTATTTAAAGTTTGTTCTGAACAAATAGATGGGTTTAGAACAACTTTTTTCATTTTTATAGTTTGGGCAGAAAATGAATTTACTTCACTTAAAAAAATAGGTTTTACCATCTCACCATTATTTGCAACTGCATTATAGAAAGTTAAAATCTGAAGAGGTGTTAATAAAACACCATAACCATACGCCATCCATGGTAATGACAATCCGCTCCAATCTTTGTCTTTGGGGTGAGGAATCTTAGGGCTTGCCTCTCCTAAAATAGAAAGATTAAGTTTATTATTTAAACCCATGTTATATAATCTATTTGAAAATTTTTCTGGACTAATTGAATAACCATCATTGATAATTTTAACTATTCCTGTATTTGAAGAAAAGGTAAAAACGTCGTTAACAGAAATCTTCCCATACCCTCCTTTTTTAGAATCTCTTATTTTATACCCATAGATTGAAAGTATTCCGTTTTTAGTATCAACAACTGTTAAAGGATTAACAATATCATCTTCTAAAGCGGCTATCATAGCCATTAACTTAAACGTAGATCCGGGTTCAAAATGTTCTCCAACAGCATAGTTTAATTTTTCATAATATTTACCTTCTGATGTTCGTCCTAAATTCGAAATAGCTTTTATAGCACCTGTTTCCGTTTCCATTACTACAACTGAACCATGTTCTGCTTCAAATTTCTCTAACTGACCTAGAAGAGAATGATGAGCTATGTCTTGAAAACCTACATTAATAGTGGTAACTATGTCTGACCCAGGTTTAGGATCAATCCTGTTTTCAATGGAAATTGGCTTCCATTTTCCATTTGAAATTTTTTGCATTAATTGAGAACCATTTTTTCCTCTTAGTATGGTTCCAAATGCATGCTCAAGACCAACCCCTTTATATTCATTACTTTTATTTTTTCGTTCATATCCAATAGTTCTTTCAGCGATTTTATTTAAAGGATATTCTCTAGAAATTTTTTTCACAACTATTAATCCCCCTTTAATACCACCCATCTTAAATAATGGCATTTTTTTTATTTCATTCAGTTCATTTATAGAAATATTTCTTGCAATTAAATGATACCTTTTATTTAACTTCTTTGCACTATTCAAAGAATTTAAATAGAAATCATAGGACTTGTCAAGTGTTTTTGATAGAGCTTGAGAAAGTGGGTTTATGTATCTATCAAAATTATTTTTAGACACTGTTACAGCATCAAAATATATATTAAAAGTAGTAGATGAAGAAGCTAGTAAACTGCCGTCATTTGAATAAATACTTCCTCGTTTAGGCGTAATTGTAAAGCTTTGAATAGTTTTTTCTATTGCAATTTTACGATATTTTTCACCTTCTATAAATTGAATTTCAAAAATTTTGTATCCAATTCCTAATCCTAAAACAACTAGTATACTAGCAACAAAATAAAGCCTGTATAAGAACTGTTTTTGATTAGTCAACATTAGTTTATTATTATTATTTTTGGGGGATTAGTTGAACTTTTAATTTTTCTATCTACCATAATTGCAGCAACATTGGATTCCATTTTTAATTTCATTACTTTTTTTCTATTATCAATGAATTCACTTTGTAAAACTGAAACTTCGTTTTTTACATCACTGATTAATATTATTTTTTCATCTACTGAATGTGAAGAATAAATCATGATTATACATAATGAAAAAAGAAATATCACAAATCTGAAATTCTTTTCAGAGCCTTCTTCAACTAAAAAAGTACCTAATAATATTTTTTTTAAATTATTACTCATAACCTTGTTGCTGACCTTAGTTTAGCACTTCTAGCTCTATTGTTTAATTTGATTTCTTGCATGGAAGGAGCTTTAAACTTAAATGATTTTTTAAAAGGTAAATTCAATTTTCCAAAATCATCTTTAACAGACTCAGATTCAAAACAACCATTTTGAATAAATCTTTTCACTAACCTATCTTCTATTGAATGGTAAGTGATTATTACTATTTTACCGCCTTTTTTGACCACTTCAGGTAATTGAGACAACATTTCTTTTAAGGCATCAATTTCACTATTTACCTCAATTCTTAGAGATTGATAGATTTTTGCTAATGTTTTATTCTCATATCCTTTAGATAAAAATGGGTTCAATAAATCGTTCAGTTGCTGTGTTGTTTTAATTTGATTTTCAATTCTAAAATCTACAATGTGCTTAGCAATAGCTCTTGAATTTCTTAAATCTGCATAATTATAAAACACTTGTGCTAAAGATGATTCCGTGTAATTATTTAAAATATCTGATGCATTTAATTCAGTATTTTTATTCATTCTCATATCTAAATCTGAATCATGTCTTATTGAAAATCCTCTTTCAGGTTGATCAAATTGAAAAGAAGAAACTCCAAGGTCAGCTAAAACTCCGTCTACTTCTTTAAATCCATAATAATTTAAATTCTGCTTTAAGTATTTGAAATTCTGATTAATTAACACCAATCTGTTATCATCTATTTTATTATTTATAGCATCCATATCCTGGTCAAAAGCCAATAATTTACCTTTTTTACCCAAAACATTTAAAATACCGCCAGAATGTCCACCACCACCAAAAGTTAAATCGACATAAACTCCACTTTCATTAATGCATAAACTTTCTAGAGATTCATCAAGCATTACTGGTTTATGATACATCGCTAATTGAATTTCCCATTACACTTTCTGATAATTCACCAAAATCGACTTGAGGATCATTTATCACTTCTTCATAAGGTTTTTTGTCCCAAATTTCAATGATATTAACTGCTGAAGTAAGTACAACTTCATTTTTAGAAAAATAAGATTTAAGTAAATCTTTAGGAATCAATATTCTTCCGCTATTATCAAGGTCAACTATTCTTACACCTGCAGTATAACGTCTAATGAAGTCATTGTTTTTTTTAACAAACCTATTAAGCATATTGATTTTATCCATAGTTATCTTCCATTCAACTATAGGATGAAGTTCTAAACATGGTTGAAAAACGGATCTTTTTAGAATGAAACTTTCGCTTAAATTAGCGCCAAGTTGCTTTTTTAAAGCAATAGGTAACATCAAACGCCCTTTAACATCCGCCTTACACTCATATGTTCCAATTAAGTTAATCAATTATTAAGTTTTGGTTTAACTCAAATATATTGAAATTTTACCACTTTTTACCACTTTTTACCACTTTGTTAATAATTTTATTTCTGTATACTTTTTTTATTATAAATAATTGATTATCAGTAAATTATATAAATTATATAAAGAAAGTGATATAATTTAATATCAGAAATTCATAAATCCTAATTGTCTATATTTGCATTTAATATTTTTGTTTATATGAAACTTAAGCAACAAATTAAAGAAGGAGGCTTCAAGTATTTGAAAGAAGGAGAGGGTGAGCCCATCATTATATTGCATGGCCTTATGGGTGGTCTTGGAAATTTTGAAGGATTTATATCCCACTTTCCGAAATCAGGATATCAAGTAATTATGCCGGAACTACCTATCTATACAGCTTCTCTTCTAGACACAAATGTCAAGTATTTTGCAAAATTTATAAATAATTTTATTAAACACTTAAATCTAGATAAAGTTATTTTAGTTGGTAATTCTCTCGGAGGCCATGTGGGTTTAATTCACTCTAAACTATATCCAAACAATACTAAAGGATTAGTATTAACAGGAAGTTCAGGATTGTATGAAAATGCGATGGGAGATACCTATCCAAAAAGAGGTAACTATGAATTTATTAAAAAGAAGACAGAAGATGTTTTTTACTCACCTAAAATAGCAACAAAAGTAGTAGTAGATGAAATTTTTGAATCTGTCAATGATAGACGCAAAGTTATAAAAATACTAGCAATGGCTAAAAGCGCCATTAGACACAATATGGCTAATGACCTCCCTAAAATAAACACTCCTATAGCTTTAATCTGGGGAGAAAATGATAAAGTTACACCACCAGAAGTTGCAAATGAATTTCATAAGCTTTTACCTAATTCTAACCTATATTGGGTAAAAAAGTGTGGTCATGCACCTATGATGGAACACCCAGATGAATTTAATAGTATCGTAGAGAAATGGTTTGCTGAAAATAATTTCTAAAAATGGAAATTAAGTCATCTAATTTTATAAAAAGTAGTGCAGCTGCAAAAGATTGTCCCATCAAAGAATTGACAGAATTTGCATTTATAGGGAGGTCGAATGTTGGTAAATCTTCCCTTATAAACATGCTTACTCAAAATAAAAAATTAGCTAAAATTTCTGGAACACCAGGAAAAACATTGTTGATTAATCATTTTTTGATTAATAATAATTGGTTTTTAGTTGACTTACCAGGTTATGGATATGCAAAGACCTCTAAAAAAGAAAAAAAGAAAATTGAAAATATTATAGTAGATTATTTTACAAATAGAACCTCTATCTCGTTAACTTTTGTTTTAATAGATATTCGATTAGATCCACAAAAAATTGATATTGAATTCATGAACTGGTTATTCAAAAACAATATACTTTTTAAAATCATTTTCACTAAAATCGATAAGCTTAAAAAAACTGAAAAAGAAGAAAAGCCAAATAACTACATCAATAAAATTACTAATACAATTAAAACCTCTCCAGGACACATAGTGAGTTCTTCTAAAGACAAAATAGGCAGAAAAGAAATACTAGAGCAAATTCAAGAATTTAATTTGGAGGTAATTTAATTTTAAGATTTTCTGCAAAATAATCGCAAAATTGTTTGAAAGAGTCTGTCATTTTTTCATTTTGAGTAGCTCTAAAAAAAGTATCACTCATGCTAACTAAAGTTTGATGAAAAAATACATTCATTTGGTCTAACGGCATGTCTTTTGTCCAAAGATCTATTTTTAATGTTTCTTGAGATTTGTGATTCCAAACAGATAATATAACCGCTTTAGACTCTTCGTTTAAGACACCTCCATCAGTTGCTGACCAAGAGATTTTTTCAGGTATTTTATTTTCATCTAGCTCTACATCAAAAAAGATTTGTGTTTTCTTCATTGTTTTTTTGGTTTATATTTTGATTTTTTAAAAATTTCATAATTATTCATTGTAATCAATTCTTCAACACTAACCTTGTTGTTTTTCATATAAGAATTTACAATATTAAAGCCAATCCACTTTCCAATACTTCCAGGAGAATCCTTATCTATATCAAGATTAAATTTAGAATAGGGGGCCAAAGAAATAAACCTTAAACTCAAATCTTGACTAGTATTAAAAAGATATTCGTTTTCAGTAAAAAAGGTCCATATTTTTTTTTCATTAGTATCAGCCCACTGAATTTTATCTTCAGAAGAATGAAATAATATATAGTTTTTACTTTCAGGAAACAATAATCTGCTAATAAATAATATTTTTCCGTGGTATATCATTTCTGAGAGTAAAGTTCTATTCGATTCTTTTATAATGTAACTAGAAGCAATACTTATAGCTAAATCAGTTGATAAAAATTCTTTACTCATTTTTTGAGAGATATAACTAGGCAATTCCGGATAATAATCTTTACCTAAATAAGAATCTAAAGAAATAAACATTAAAGAATCTGCATAAATAATTCTATTTGAATATTCTGATTGAGAATTTAATGTAAAAACTTTTGGTGATAAAAATTTTGGAAATAAACTTTTTGAATTATTAAAAATTAACTCTATTTCATTAGCAATAGAGTCAAAATTTTGAAATATTTTTTGTGTTTCTTTAAATATTTCTAATTTTACAGAATCTTTTAAAAATTGATTCCAAATTGATATTGAATATTTTTTTGGAAAAAAAAATGGGTACTTATTCATTAATTCAGGGAGAGATCGTTCATTTGAATTATAAAATTCATTTTCAAAACGAATTATAGCTACACTAGTTGCCTTTTCTTCTTGAGAGCAAGCAAGTATATTTAATAAAAAAATAAACAAAATAACTCTGTAAGTTTTAAAATCATTCAGAAAACCATTAATTTTACATTTCATACTCATCTATTTATCAAAATTAGCACAAACTAAATCAAAAATTCTAAAACATTTAAAATATATTTAAATAAATGAACTCATCAAAAATTTCAAAAAATATTATTGATTGGCTAAAAAAATACATAGAAAATTCTAAAACAAAAGGATTTGTTATAGGAGTTTCTGGAGGTATTGATTCGGCATTAGCCTCAACACTATGCGCTAACACAGGATTACCTACATTATGTTTAGACATGCCTATTTTTCAAAATGAAAACGAACAAAACAGAGCAACAAATCATATTAAATGGTTGTCTTCAAATTTTAATAACGTTTCATCTAAAACTATAGATCTTGGCATGACCTTTGATTCATTCATAGATTCTATTGAAGGATCTAATAAAACCCACAACTTGTTATCATTAGCAAACTCAAGATCTAGGCTAAGAATGACTACACTATATTATTTTGCTAGTTTAAATAATAATTTAGTTGTTGGAACCGGAAATAAAGTTGAAGATTTTGGAATAGGATTTTATACCAAGTATGGTGATGGAGGAGTAGATATTAGTCCCATTGCTGACCTATACAAAACTGAAGTTTTTGAATTAGCTAAATATTTAAAAATTAATAACGAAATTCTAGTCGCAAAACCAACTGATGGACTCTGGGATGATGAGAGGACGGATGAAGATCAAATTGGAGCTTCGTATAACGAATTAGAATGGGCAATGAAACAAAAAGAATTAGGTAAGAATTCGTTAGAATTTAAAGGAAGAGAAAAAGAAGTCTATGATATTTTAAGCAAACTAAATAAGCAAAATCTTCACAAAATGAATCCTATTCCAATTTATTTAGTGCCAGAAGAATTAAGATAAGCTAAATGACTCTATTTAGTTTTTCAGAAAGAAGAGACTTCAATTTATAGTAATCATTTATTTCTTTTAGAATCTCTGAATTATCTATTTCACTCTGTTTAGTCTCTATTTGTAATTCTTTAACCTTTTCATTTATCAAATAAGTCCTTAAACTAAGTATTGTCTCAGTAACAAGCTGACTTACAACTTTATTTTTGTCTTTCACCAAAATATCTTTACTAAGCCAATCATGTAATTGATATTGATCTTCACTCATTAATATAGAGGTTACTTGATTTGACAAATCTACATCCATTGAATTTAAAAAAACATCCCATGTTAATTTTTCATTTTCTTGAAATTCTTGAATAATTTTATGATAAAGTATTTTAAAAGAATCATTGGTGAATTCTATCTCATCTTGCTGCAGATCCAAAAAAATTTTTTTATGTACTAATGAGCTAACAATTGTTGGTTCCAACATAACATTCCCTTTTTCATCATTTTTTAATATGAGCTCTTCAAATTGCTCTTCTTTGTGTCCGTATAATAATAATATTTCAATAATTTTTTTTTCTAATTCAAATAGAATATTAATTTTTTGAAGTTTTGAAGTTTTTTCAACTTTAGCAATTCTTTTTTTAGATATAACAGGAATTTCATTTTTAGTACGTTGAGCTAGTGAGTTAAACAGTACTTCTTCAGAAACTTCCATTATTCTAGAACAGTGCTTTACATAAATTTCTTGTTTTATTCTATCTGAAATTATAGATATGCTATTAATTATTTCATTAATTGTTTTAGCTTTTAAAATAGGGTCATCCTTGCTTTTTTCTACTAAAATAGAAGCTTTAAATTGTATGAAATCTTGAGAGTTTGTAATCAAAAAATCATTCACTTCTTCATAGCTTCTATTTTGACTATAACTATCTGGATCTTCTCCATCTGGAAAAGCACAAACGTTCACATTCAATCCTGCTGACAATATTAAATCAATCCCTCTTAAAGTTGCATTAACACCTGCCTTATCACCATCAAATAACATAGTGATATTTGATGTTAACCTTCTAATTAAAGTGACTTGATCTATTGATAATGCAGTTCCTGAAGATGAAACTACATTTTTAATTCCTCTTTGATGAAGCTGAATTACATCTGTATAACCTTCTACGATATAACAATTATCAAGTTTTGCAATTTCTTGTTTGGCAAAATAAATACCATAAAGAATTTTACTTTTATTATATATTAAGCTTTCAGGCGAATTTAAATATTTTGCTGTTTTAATTTCTGTATTCAATATCCTTCCTCCAAACCCTAAGATTCTTCCAGACATACTGTGAATAGGGAAAATAACTCTTCCTCTAAACCTATCTATAGGTTTAGTTTTTTGAAAAATTGTTAAACCAGATTTTTCTAAAAAATCTTTATTATAGCCTTTTTTAATTGCTGAATTTGAAAAGTAATCTTTTTCATTAGGAGAGAAACCAAGATCAAATTTTTCGATTGTTTTATTGTCAAAACCTCTCTCTTTAAAGTAAGACAGACCTATTGCTTTACCTTGATTTGAATTGTTTAAAGTACTTTTAAAGAATTTTTTTGCAAATTCTGATATAATGTAAAGACTTTCTCTTTCACTAGCTTTCTCTTTGTCTAAAGAATTTAATCGAGTTTCTTCAATTTCTATGTTATATTTTCTAGCTAAGTATTTTATAGCTTCTGGATAAGTGAAATGTTCATGCTCCATTAAAAAAGCAACAGCGTTTCCGCCTTTTCCACTACTAAAATCTTTCCATATTTGCTTTACTGGAGAAACAACAAAACTTGGTGTTTTTTCATTTGAAAAAGGGCTTAAACCCTTAAAGTTTGATCCTGCTTTTTTTAACTGAACAAAATCTCCAACCACTTCTTCTACTAGTGATTGTTCAAAAACTTTATCAATTGTTGCTTTGGATATCAATTCGTTAATTTTATATAAACAATTTAAATAAAAATAAATAAATAAGGAAATACAAAACGTATTATCTTCAAAGGTTAATACTCTCTTTCAATAACATAATTTATCAGCTTAATTAAGCTTTCTTTATAAAGACTTTCATCTAATTCTTTCAGGTCATTTAAAGCAGACTGATGAATTAAATTAAGCTTAGTGTATGTGTACTCGATTCCTCCTATTTCCTTCACGTAATTTATAACTTCTTTAATAACTTCATTATTCCTGTTGTGGTTTTTTATAGAATTAATCAACCACCTTTTCTTGGGTTTCGAAGAATTATTAATAGCATAAATTACTGGAAGAGTTAATTTTTTTTCTTTTAAATCTACACCTATTGGTTTTCCTATTTTTTTATTTCCATAATCAAATAAATCATCTTTTAACTGAAAAGCTATTCCAACTTTTTCCCCCAATTTTCTAAAAAATTCAATTTTATCTTTTGAGCCATTGGAAGCAGCTGCTCCTAAGGCACAACACGAGGCTATAAGAGATGCTGTTTTTTTTGTTATAATTTCAAAATATGTTTGCTCATCAATATCTAATCTTCTTGCTTTTTCAATCTGTAACAATTCACCTTCACTCATATCTTTGACAGAATTGGATATAATTTTAAGAAGATCAAAATCATCATTATCAATACACAACAACATTCCTTTAGACAACAAAAAGTCACCAACCAAAACTGATATTTTGTTTTTCCAAAGAGCATTTAAAGAAAAAAAACCTCTTCTCATATTACTTGAATCAATAACATCATCGTGAATTAAAGTTGCTGTATGTATTAATTCAATTATTGAAGCAGCTCTATAAACTTTTTCACTAACAGCTTCACTTGAAATTAATTTAGCAATAAGAAAAACAAACATAGGTCTCATTTGCTTGCCTTTTCTATTAACAACAT
>TARA_B110000914_G_scaffold221492_1_pt1 | contig 21859 bp, 17 predicted proteins | sample TARA_B110000914 | Tara Oceans TARA_B110000914 (sample SAMEA4397983) | marine metagenome | biome: Polar Biome; feature: [MES] marine water layer (ENVO:01000295) within the mesopelagic zone...; material: water (ENVO:00002006), including particulate matter (ENVO:01000060) such...
TATTATTATATCAATATTGTGAAGAAAATAAAATTATCTATCTAGATTATTATTCAGAAATGGTAGATACTGAAGGTGGTTTAAAAGCACCAGAATATACATCCTATAATGATTTAGTTCATCCAAATAAAATGGGTTATAAAAAAATGGAAGAGATTTTATTAAATGTTTTAAAATAAAAAAGACTCTTTTTTAAAAGAGCCTTTTCTATAAGTACATACAATTAACAATTATTTTTTATCATCTTCTACTTCTTCAAAATCTACATCAGTAACATCATCTGAATTTGACTCAGTAGATGCTTCAGGTCCAGAATTTTCAGATCCCTTAGCCTCTTCAGTAGCTTTATACATTTCTTCTGAAGCTACTTTCCATGCAGCATTAATTTTTTCCATTGCTGCATCTATTTGATTTAGATCTTTACCTGTATGTGCAGTTTTAAGCTCCGCAAGAGCTTCTTCTATAGGAGCTTTCTTATCATCTGATAATTTATCACCAAATTCTTTTAATTGTTTCTCTGTCTGAAAGATCATAGCATCAGCACCATTAATTTTATCAATATTTTCCTTAGCACTCTTATCAGCATCTGCATTAGCTTCTGCCTCCTTTTTCATTTTATCAATTTCTGCTTCAGAAAGACCAGATGAAGCCTCTATCTTAATATGCTGTTCCTTGCCTGTAGCTTTATCTTTAGCTGAAACATTTAAAATTCCATTGGCATCAATATCAAAAGTAACCTCAATTTGAGGGACTCCTCTTGGAGATGGTGGAATATCAGACAATTGGAATCTTCCTATAGATTTATTATCAGTAGCCATTGGTCGCTCTCCTTGAAGTACATGAATATCTACAGCAGGCTGATTATCAGCAGCAGTAGAAAAAACTTCAGATTTCTTAGTAGGAATTGTAGTATTAGAGTCAATTAACCTAGTCATAACACCACCCATTGTCTCAATTCCAAGTGATAGAGGAGTAACATCTAATAGTAATACGTCTTTAACATCTCCAGATAAAACGCCACCTTGAATAGCAGCACCAACAGCAACAACTTCATCAGGATTAACTCCTTTTGAAGGAGCTTTCTTAAAATGCTTTGCAACAACATCTTGAATTGCAGGCATTCTTGTAGAACCACCTACTAAAATAACTTCATCAATATCAGAAGCAGTCATACCGGCATCTTTTAAGGCACTCTGACAAGGTTTAATAGTATTTTGGATCAAAGTATCTGCTAATTGTTCAAATTGTGCTCTTGTTAGAGTTCTAACAAGATGTTTAGGACCTGAAGCTGTAGCAGTAACATAAGGTAGATTAATCTCAGTTTGTGTAGAGCTTGATAATTCAACCTTTGCCTTTTCTGCTGCCTCTTTCAGACGCTGTAATGCCATAGGATCCTCTCTTAAATCCATTTTTTCATCTTTCTTAAATTCTTCAGCTAACCAATCAATAATTACCTGATCAAAATCATCTCCCCCTAAATGAGTATCCCCATTAGTAGATTTAACTTCAAAAACGCCATCTCCAAGCTCAAGGATAGATATATCAAATGTCCCACCACCTAAATCAAAAACAGCAATAGTTCTATCTTTATCTGATTTATCAAGTCCATAAGCCAATGCTGCGGCTGTAGGCTCATTAATAATTCTTTTCACAGTTAGACCAGCTATCTCACCAGCTTCTTTTGTAGCTTGTCTTTGAGCATCATTAAAATATGCAGGAACAGTGACAACAGCTTCAGTAACAGTTTGACCAAGATAATCCTCAGCGGTTTTCTTCATTTTTTGAAGAACCATTGCAGAAATTTCTTGTGGAGTATATAATCTATCATCAATCTTAACCCTAGGTGTATTGTTATCACCTTTTACAACCTTATAGGAAACATTTTTAATTTCTTTACTCATTGCAGAAAAACTTTCCCCCATAAATCTCTTTATCGATGAAATTGTTTTTTCTGGATTTGTGATAGCTTGACGTTTTGCGCTATCTCCTACCTTTCTTTCTCCGCCTTCTATAAAGGCTACTATTGAAGGAGTCGTTCTGCCACCTTCAGCATTTGGAATAACAACAGGTTCATTTCCTTCCATTACAGAAACACATGAATTTGTTGTTCCTAAGTCAATACCAATAATTTTACTCATTTTATTTTTATTTAAATTTTATAATTTGTTTCAATAACTCAATATTGCAATTACTATTCCATTATAAAAATTTCATTAAGAGACTGACAAAAGGGGAAATATAAGAAAGATAAACTAGTCAAATAATGACAATATGTCATTTATTCAAAACCAAGCTCCAACTCATCTATAATGTAATTAAGAGTACTGTTATTCAATTCAATACCATTAATTTGATCATATGTATATCTAGAAGAAAATAAGCCAATCCCATTATCAATATTACTAAATGCTGGTCTTTCTTGAACTATTCCAGAAAAAGGCTTATTAACATTAATATAAGTTTTTAAATCATCAGTACCTACAGTCATTACTAAATCTAAATTCAGAAATTGTTTTGCTGTATTATTAGAAAGATTACTTGAAAGAAAATCAAAAAATAGATTACCCTTAATTTTTGTAGTCATATTACCGCTTGAATATTCAATTAAGGGTTGACTCCAAATCAGACTGATAGTATCATTATTTTCAATATAATTAATAAGAACATCAAGCTGATAAATTTCACCATTATTTGATTTTGTCCATTCAATAGTCTTTGTTCTAAACATTAAACTATCAACAAGTTGATCATTATATAAACCCCATTGAAAACTTGAGTTAAGAGATTCAAAACTAAAATTATTAATAATTTCAGTTTTTGATGTTACCATATGCCCAGAAGATAGATTAATGATTTCAAGAGAATATATAGAATTAGTATTATAAAAAGATTCTGGTTTACTAAATGTATAAATAATATTATTATCAATTGAGAAAAGACCATCATCCTTTTCAAGTATAGTGTCATTTAAAATGACAGAAGATAAAGTATCATATTGATTAAAAGAAATCTCTTTAATCCTATACAAGGTAACCCTAATATCTGATGGATTATAATTAGTTGAATCAGAAATTGCAGCCATCTCAATAGCATCTCCCTCACCCAAATATGCTTTATTAATCTTAACGAGTTGAATCTCTTCATTTGGATCAATTAAACCATATACAATTGTTACATCTTGCCAATTAGCATTTACATCAAAGTCAGTTTCACAAGAAGAAATAGACAATAAAATTAAGATTGATAAAAATAAATATTTCATAGATGCAAACTTATTGATTTAAATTATATGATAAGTGCAATATTTGTAAATTTGCTAAAAAAAAGAATGAAAAATACTATTAAAAATTTAATAATCCTTTTATTTCTATATGCAAACAGTACAAATGCACAAGAGATTACAAGCAAGGAATTTAAATACAGAATTATTAATACAGATTTTACTAGTGAAGATCATGACTTTCCTATTGTTAGAGAAAATGATAATTATTTTATTATAGATGAAAATGAATATCTTATAATAAGAGAAAATACAAAAAGTGAATACGCCATAATTATTGAAAAAAGCTTAACTGAAGATTCATATTTAAAGACATCACTTAGACTAGGCCCTTCAAAAGATAAAAATGCTTGTATAGGTATTATCACTAGTGCAAATAGAAATTTCACTAAAGCCTTAGTAATAGAAATTAATAGAAATGGTGAATATAGAGTTAAACAACTTAATACTAATAATTATAAATATCTAACTGGCGGAAAAAGAAAAAATGGATGGGTTAGAAATAAAAATATAAATAAAGAAGATGAATATAATATTCTAGAAATTATTGACAATAAAAATCAAATTACATTAAAAATTAATGGAAAATTTATTAAAAATTTTGATTTAAAAATAAATAAAGAGGGCTATTCTGGTTTGATGATTGGACCAAACTCTAAAGCAAGAGTCTCATATTACTATTTAAATAGCAATAAAGAACTTTTAAATAATCAAAAATCTTTAGAAAAAAACAGTTTAACTAAGATAAATATCAAAAATAACTCAGAAGAGAAAAGGGAAAAAAATGAAAGTACCAATTCTCATTATATTGATACAATAAGTAACTTACAAAAAAAAATAGACTTATTAAACAATAATTTAAATATTAAAATTGAAGAGATCAATAACCAATTAACATTAAAAGAAAGAAAGCTTAAAGAGAGTGAATATGAAATCCAACAATTTGAAAACTGGTTAAAAGAAATTGATGGCAATGAAGAAAACCTTAACTCTGAGATTAAAGTATTAAAAGAAAATCTAGAGCAAAGCAAAAAACAACTACAAGTATTGAAAGATAATAATAATATTTTATCTACAGATAATACAAACTTAAATAGAGATTTAATAAAAAATAAACTAGATTATTCATCTTTAGAAAAACAGATGTTTGAAATTAAAAAAATTAATAAGGAACAATCACAAAACTTTACTAATAATCAAAAAGAAATTAAAAATTTAATTAGTACAATAGACAGAAATAACACTAAAACAAGAAAAATAAAAAAAGATCTGGAAAAAGCTAATATTCTAGCGGATCAAACACAGAAATTAAAACTAGTATTAGTAGAAAAATATAAAAATGAAAACACACTAACACAAACTAATATATCACAACTAAAAAGTATAATTGACAAGTTAAATTTAAAAATTAATGAAGGTAATATCAAATCATTAAAGCTAGAAAATAAAAATAATACTGCCAAATACAAAATCTTCCAATTAGATTCTATAGTTAATAAAAGAAATATTGAAATAACAGATCATATAGAAACAAATAACTATCTGAAAAAAATATTTGTATACAAAGATTTCGAGTTAAATGGAGTTATTCCATCAAAATTAATAGTGAGAACAGAGATCTCAATAATTCCTAAAGATATTAGAAATCAAGATTCATGTTTTACGATACAAATGGGGGTATTTACTAATCTTATAAATAATTTCAATAGTTTAGATAAAATATGGATTGAAAATTCTAATGATATATATACTTATTATTATGGTGAGTTTAAGAAAGCTGGTAATGCTTCAATAACTCTAAATAAACTAATAAAATTAGGATATAAAAATATATTTATATTAAAGAAAAAAAATAAAAATTATGTTGCAGCTAAATAAAAACTACAAGAGAGTTACTACAAATTCATTACAAGAGATTAAAAGTAATGGAGATAAGATATCTATGCTCACAGCCTATGACTATACTCTTGCTAAGATAATTGATAAGGCAGGAATAGATATTATATTAGTAGGAGACTCAGCATCAAATGTAATGGCTGGCCATGAAACTACTTTACCAATCACATTAGATCAAATGATTTACCATGCATCTTCAGTAGTTAGAGCTGTAGAAAGAGCTTTAGTAGTTGTTGATATGCCATTTGGGACATATCAAGGAAACTCAAAAGAAGCATTATATTCTGCTATAAGAATAATGAAAGAAACTGGTAGTCACTCTATAAAACTTGAAGGTGGATCTGAGATTATAGATTCAGTGAATAGAATCCTTAGTGCTGGTATTCCAGTAATGGGACATTTAGGTTTAACTCCCCAGTCAATTTATAAATTTGGAACATATACTGTTAGAGCAAAAGAAGAGGAAGAGGCCAATAAATTAATTACTGACTCTAAGATGCTAGAAGATGCTGGGTGTTTTGCAATAGTATTAGAGAAAATACCTGCAAAATTAGCACAAAAAATTGCTAGCAACCTTACTATTCCAGTAATCGGAATTGGTGCTGGAAACAAAGTAGATGGTCAAGTACTTGTTCTTCATGATATGTTAGGTATGAATCATGAATTTAATCCCCGATTTCTTAGAAGATACCTTAATCTTTATGAAGATATATCAAAAGGAGTAAAACAATATATTTCAGATGTTAGAAATTCAGATTTCCCAAATAAAAATGAACAATACTAAACTTGAGATTCTTTTTGAGGATAATCATCTTATAGCAATAAATAAAAAATCTGGAGATATCATACAAGGTGATAAGACAGGTGATAAACCATTATCTGAAATCGTTAAGCTTTATATTAAAAAAAAATATAATAAACCTGGAAATGTTTATTTAGGAACCATACATAGAATAGATAGACCAACTTCTGGAATTATACTATTTGCTAAAACTAGCAAGGCTTTAACTAGAATGAATGAAAAGTTTAGAAATAATGAAATTACAAAAACCTATTGGGCTATTGTAAAGAATATGCTTCCAAGAAAAGCAGATGATCTTCAAAATTACTTAATTAAAGATCAGAAAAAAAATAAATCATTTGTTACAAAAAAAGAGAACGGTAAACATGCACAACTTAGCTATAGATTAATTACAAAACTTGATAATTACTATCACTATGAGATACAACCAAAAACTGGTAGACATCATCAAATTAGAGTACAATTATCTTATGAGGGATCACCAATTAAAGGAGATTTAAAGTATGGAGCACAAAGAAGTAATAAAGATGCTAGTATTAATCTTCATGCAAGAAAGATCAAATTTAAACACCCTGTATCTAAAGAAGATTTTGAAATAACCGCACCTCCTCCAAGAGAAAAAATATGGGATCTAACTAATTAGGATCAATATCAATTTGAACAACACATCGATTTAAAATCTTATTTTCTTTCATATGTTTAATAATAGCTGATATTATCTCTTTGGCCTTACTAAAGGATTTTCCTAACTCAACTTTGAGTAATACATTTTTAATAAAATAATTCCTTACTTTAGATACAATGGGGTATTCTGGACCTAATACCCTATGTTTAAAACTTTCTTTCATAATAGAAGCAAAGATCTCAGAGACTGAATCAACAACAAAATGATCTGTATGCCTAAACTTAATAATAATTAGTCTACTAAATGGAGGATAATTAAAAATAGCTCTTTCTCTTAACTGCAAATTATAAAACTTAGAAAAACTATGTGATTTGACATGATTAATAATTTCTTGATCTGGATTATAAGTTTGTAAAACTACAATGCCTTGATTTCCTTTTCTCCCAGCTCTTCCTGAGACTTGTGACATTAACTGAAAAGCACGTTCATGCGATCTAAAATCTGGAAAATTTAACATGTTATCAGCATCAATTATACCAACTAATGATACATTTTCAAAATCAAACCCTTTTGCAATCATTTGAGTACCAACTAAAATATTAATTTTCAATTGCTGGAAATCTTCAATTATATCTTGATATGCATTTTTTTTTCTAGTAGTATCATAATCCATTCTTTTTATGATATATTCAGGAAAAATAATTGATAGTGCCTCTGCAATCTGTTCGGTCCCAAATCCTTTATTATGAAAATTAATACCATCACAATTTCCACAAGATTTAGGTATAAATGCTATATAACCACAATAATGACATCTTAAATTATTATTTAATTTATGAAATGTAAGACTGACTGAACAATATTTACATGAAACTGATTGTCCACAAGAATTACAGCTTAAAACTTTTGAATACCCTCTCCTATTTTGAAAAAGTATAATCTGTTTATTTTTATTTAACTGAACAGAGATTTCGTTAATTAATTCATTTGAGAAAAAACCCTGCATCTCTTTTTTAAGATAACCTTTTCGAATATCGATAGTATTAATTTTAGGTAATTTTATATCTGAATATCTAGTATGAAGTTCAACAAAACCATACTTATCATTTCTTGCATTATAATAAGATTCCATTGATGGAGTTGCTGATCCTAACAAGACCTTAGCATTATGAATAGTTGCAAGGTAAATAGCTGAATCTCTTGCATGATAACGAGGAGATGGCTGTTGTTGCTTATAAGAAGGATCATGTTCTTCGTCAATAATTATTAAGCCTAAATTATTGTAGGGAAGAAAAAGAGAAGATCGAGCACCAAGAATAATAGAAAATTGATTATCAGCAGAACTTTCATTATGTACAGATTTCCATACTTCAACTCTTTCTGAATTATTAAGATTTGAATGCGATACACCAACAAGATTTCCAAAATGTTTTTTTAATCTTTTAATAATCTGTATTGTTAAAGCAATTTCAGGTAATAAATATAATACTTGCCTACCTTTTTTTAATTCCTGTTCAATTAATTTAATATATATTTCTGTTTTTCCACTAGATGTAACTCCATGCAAAAGACAGACATCTCTATTTAATAATTTTTTATTTATACTATTAAATGACAACTCCTGAGCATCAGAAAGTTTATGTATTGGATATGTTTCTATATTTTGTATATTTAATCTGCTCTGTTTTTCATCATTTATATTGATTAATGATTTTTTTTCTAAGCTTCTAAAAATTGATCTTGAAAAGCCAGTATTCTGAATTAGGGAAGCTAAAGAAAAATTATTATTACTGTTTTTAGAAAACTCAAATAACATACCTAATAATTTTTCTTGTTTAGAAGTTAATTTAGGAATATCTTTAAAATTAATTTTTGATAGACTAACTTTAGAAATAAATCGATTTTTATATTTATCATTAAGATATTCGTGTACAATAAGCACATTTTCTTTAATAAGATGATTAATAACTGAAAAAGAAAACTTGTTATCTAATTGCTTATTTAAATCATGAATACTTAGTAATCTTGATTTAGATATAAGATCCAAGACAGAAGCTTCATCTTTACTAAAGCTAGAAAAATTATTATTAAAATCAGGATTTACCATAAGTTTAGATTCGCTTGCTAACTTTAAGGATGAAGGAAGAGCTGTATTCATTACTTCTCCCAAATAACACATATAGTACTTTGAAATCCATTTCCATAAATCAATCTGAAATTGATTTACAATAGGTGGCTCATCAATTAGTGACTGAATATTCTTTATTCTGTAATTATTATTCTTCTTACTAGAAATATTAGCCACAATAGCTGTATATAATTTTCGAGATCCAAATTGAACAATAACTCGTTGACCAACTAAAATATCCATGTCATATTCAACAGAGTACTGAAAAGTTCCTTCAACAGATAAGGGAACTATTACATCAATATATTTTAGTTGCTTTAACATTAAACAAAAATGATTAAAAATGCTGGTATCATAATTGATTTATGTAAGAAATTTATACAAAAGAAAAAAAGTACAATATCAGTAAGAATTGATTTTGTTAAATTTGCATAAAACATAAAAAAATGATTAAAGATATTTTTTCCATTATATTGTTGGCTCTATTAATTAGTTCATGTGACTCAAATGATGAAAATATTAATAAAAAAATTCTAATCAACTTTTCACACCATGTTGATGGTCAAGAATTATCAAGCGAAAATATGAATCATACTAATCTAGCAGGTGAAAGCTACAATGTAAAAACTCTGAAATATATTTTATCAGATATAAAGCTTTTAGGTGACAATCAAACTGAAATACTTTTAAAAGATATACATTATGTTAATATTGATGATGCATCGACATTATTTTTTGAAAGCAATCTAGTTGAATTAGGTTTATCTACATCATACACTCTAAGCTTTACATTTGGTTTAAATAGCAATATCAATACCCCAAATAATTATGTTAATGAATTATTTCATCCAACTATGTATTGGCCAGAGCCGATGGGAGGTGGATATCATTATATGAAATTAGAAGGAGCATACCAAAATGACTCTACTTTTTACAATACCCATACAGGTCCAACAATGGGTATGGATTACTCTTTTAGTTTTACTGAAGGTATTAATATTAATAATCCTATAGAAAATCAAGAATTCTTGTTAAGTATGAATCTTAACAACTGGTATCAAAACCCATTTACTATTAATCTAGCTGATGGTATTATGATGGATATGCCTAAACAAATCAACCTAAAGGAAAATGGCAGGACAGATGTTTTTTCTTTACAAGGGATTCTAGATAAATAAGTATGTATAAAGGAGTTTATAAAATCATAATTTGCACACTCCTTTTCTCTTGTCAAGAAGATTTACCAATAATTCAAGGATGTACAGATATTAACGCCTCAAACTGGATATCTGGAGCAAATTTTGATGATGGTAGTTGTATCTACTATCAAACAACTCCATATCAAATCATTACTCCATTTGGATTTCCTGATATGATAGTACCTATAAATAATCAACTAACCGTAGAAGGCATTGAACTTGGAAAGAAAATTTTTAATGACCCAATTTTAAGTGCAAATAATACACTTTCATGTTCTGGTTGTCATATTAAAAACAACTCATTTACAAATAATACTAGATTCAGTACTGGGGTTGACAATATTGAAGGATCTAGAAATGCTAGTGCATTAATAAATTTAGGCTGGAATACATCATTTAATTGGGATGGAAGTGCAAATACTCTTGAAGAACAAGCATTTGAGCCTGTAACCAATCCTATTGAGATGCATGATACTTGGGTACATGTTGAAAATAAGCTTAACAATGACAGCACATATATTAATTTATTTAAAAATGCATTTGACATAGATTACATAGATTCTAATTACATTGTAATGGCATTAGCTCAGTTTGAAAGAACATTAATATCAGTAAACTCAAAATATGATAAATGGATAAGACAAGAACTACAACTTAATTCATCTGAACTAAATGGATTTGCAATTTTTAACTCTGAAAAAGGAGATTGTTTTCACTGCCATGGAACAGAAATGTTTATGGACAATTCATTTCATAATAATGGCCTTGACCCTGGATTTAAATTTGATGATTTAGGATTAGCTTATGTAACAGGAAATCCATTAGATAATGCAAAATTTAAAACTCCTACATTACGGAATATTGAATATTCTGCTCCCTACATGCATGATGGGCGATTTAGTACTCTTGAAGAAGTTGTAGATCATTATAACTCAGGTGGTAACTACTCTCCTACTGTTGATCCATTAATGAAGAAAATTGGCATTGGACTACAACTTACAAATACAGAAAAACAGGATCTAATTAATTTTTTAAAATCATTAAGTGATAATGATTTTATTAATAATAAATAATTATAATAAAAGTTAAAAAGTTATACTTTATATACATATATAAGTTAAAAAATAGGCTTAATAAAATTATATTTGCATCTTATTTAAATAAAAATATATGATACGGAATCTCATTATTACTATCTTTATGATAGTAAACATTAATACTTACAGTCAAGAAATTAATAAGTGTTATACAACAGAATTAATTAACAATGAATTAATTAACAACCCTGATTATCAAAATGAGATAAATAACATCTACAAACAAAATAAATTATGGTTATCAAACTATAATCAAGATCAGGGGGGGAAAACAACGATCACAATTCCAATTGTAATACATGTTATATATAGACAAAGTCACTCTAATTTAGGAATAGGAACAAACATACCCGTTATTCAAATTGAAGATCAGATAAGAATTCTTAATGAAGATTATAGTAAAACAAATAGTGAATTTCCTAATCCACCTAGAAATACATTTTTAAATACTGCAGCTAACGCTGATATTAAATTCTGTCTAGCCACTACAGATCCTGATGGAAATCCAACTACAGGAGTAACACGCACACTCTCAAGTAAAAATAGTTTCAATTATGATACAGAATCTAATGATATGAAAAGAGATCAAACTGGCGGAAAAGATGGATGGCCACCATCAAAGTATCTTAATATTTGGGTGTGTGACATATCAAATTCTGGAAATACTACAATATTAGGATATGCATACCTACCAGGATTACAATCATGGAATGCATGGAAAGATGGTTTAGTTGTAGATTTTCAACATTTTGGAACTATCGGAAATGCATCTCCAAGTAGTGATGGCAGAACACCTACTCATGAAATAGGACATTTTCTTGGATTAAATCATACATTCTGTCAATCACAAAGTGGCGGATGTTGTGATAATGATGATTCAAATGTCTTTGACACTCCAGCAACAGATGATGTTTATTATGGTAATGTTAATACAAATACAAATAACAACACCTGTAATGATCTTCTTTTTGGATTCAATTCAGATCTACTAGATATGGATGAGAACTTTATGGCATACTCAAATAATACCTGGATGTTTACGAATGATCAAGTAAATGAGATGATGGCAACATTAAATGGATATAGATTAAATTTAAAAAATTCTAATGTATCTATAAATTGTACTGGAATAGTTTCAAATAATAACATTTACATTAATAAAGTAATTAAAATTTATCCAAATCCTAGTAAAGGGAAAATTTTTATTGAAACAGATGAAATAATGAATAATATAATAATTACGGATATTTTAGGTAACATTATATTAAAATATGACAGATTAAACAACAGAAAAGAAATAGATTTGAGTTTTTTAGAAAATGGAGTTTATTTAGTAAATATTAGCTCTGATAATCAAAAGATAATAGAAAAAATTATAATTAATAAGTAATGTTAGATATAAATATTGATATATCTAAGATAGATAAATCTTTACAAGAAATTGTAAATAAAATTATTAATGAAGATAGAATAAATAATAATGAAGCTCTCAATATATTAAAGCAAGCACCAAATTCACTTCTTTTTTCACTAGCAAATGCTAGAAGAGAAAAATTAAATGGGAATAATACCTTCTTTAATAAAAACATACATATTGAGCCAACAAATATTTGTGTTTTTGATTGTAAATTCTGCTCATATTCAAGATTATTAAAAGAAAAATCTCAATCATGGGAATACTCTCTTGATGAGATGGTTAGTATGGTTGAGAAATACGATATTGATGAGATAACAGAAGTTCATATTGTTGGTGGAGTTCATCCAAAAATGGGATTAAAATACTTTATTGAACTAATTAAAAGAATCAAAGATATTAGACCTAATATACATATTAAAGCCTTTACTGCAGTTGAACTAGAATATATGTGCAGAAAAGCTAAAGTAACATATAAGAAAGGTTTAAAAATGCTAAAGGAATCAGGACAAAACTCTCTACCTGGAGGTGGAGCCGAAATCTTTGATAAAGAAATAAGAGATATTATTTGCAAAGACAAGTGCACATCTAGACAATGGCTAGAAATACATAGAACTGCACATGAAATTGGAATGCAATCTAATGCAACAATATTATATGGTCATATTGAAAAGCCAAGACATATTATTGATCATATGAGTAGAATTAGAGATTTACAAGACATAACTAATGGATTTAATGCTTTTATTCCATTAAAATATAGAAATGGAAATAATCAGATGTCACATCTTAAAGAGGTTAGTATAATTGATGACATTAGAATGTATTCTATTGCAAGAATATTTTTTGATAATATAAAACATATAAAAGCCTACTGGCCAATGATTGGAAAGGAGACAACACAGAGTCTATTATCCTTTGGTGTTGATGATATAGATGGAACAATAGATGATAGTACTAAAATATACTCAATGGCTGGTGTAGAGGACCAAAACCCAACAATGTCAACAAGTGAGATAACATCTCTTATAAAAAAAGTTAAAAGAATACCTATCGAAAGAGACAGCATATACAATCAACTTAAAGTACATTAATTTTATTCTCTTTGATTAATAGAATATTTTCTCCATTTATTAATTAAATCTAACATATCTTCTGGTAAATCTGAATCGAAAGATAATAGTTTCTTAGTTATAGGATGATTAAACTCAAGTGATTTTGCATGTAGTGATTGTCTATCACAAGTTTTAAAACAATTCTGAACAAATTGTTTATACTTGGTAAATGTAGTTCCCTTCAAGATTGCATCCCCACCATATTCAGCATCATTAAATAACGGATGACCAATAAATTTAAAATGAGCTCTAATCTGATGAGTTCTTCCAGTCTCTAATTTACACTCAACTAATGTAGTATAGCCAAATCTCTCTAAAACCTTATACTTAGTTATTGCAGATTTACCATAATCTCCATCAGGGAAAACTGACATTATCTTGCGATTTTTAAGACTTCTTCCAATATTACCAATAATAGTTCCATTGTCAGATTTAATATCACCCCAAACTAAAGCAACATATAGCCTATTTAAATCTCTATCTTCAAATTTCTTTGACATAATCGTCATGCTTCTTTCATTTTTAGCTATGACTAAAATACCTGAAGTGTTTTTATCAATCCTATGAACTAATCCAGGTCTATCTTCTTTGTCCTTATTAGGTAGATTATCAAAATGATAAACCAACGCATTGACTAATGTTCCATCATAATTACCAAAGCCAGGATGAACAACCATTCCTGCATTTTTATTGACAATTAATATATCTTCATCTTCATAATTTATGTTAATAGGAATATCTTGGGGTATTAGTTCATTCTTCAGTTTAGGATATGAGTATACGATACTAACTCTATCACCTGGTTTAACTTTATAATTTGATTTAACAGCATGATTATTAACCAAAATATTACCTGATATTGCAGCCTTCTGAATTTTACTTCTACTAGCATTATCAATAAAATTCATCAAGAATTTATCAACTCTTAAGGGGATCTGACCACTACTAGCTGTAAAATCATAATGTTCAAATAAGTCAGAGCTATTCTCAGAAATCATTTAGTAAAAATTAATTTTCTATTAGATATACCAAACCTATTTGAAATATTTAATATATATATCCCAGGATCAAATTTATTTATATCAAGTTTGTAATTAGAAAGATGAATAGATTTTTGAAAAATCATTTTTCCAGATAAATCAAATAATGAAATTAAGTTGTTAGGTGTAAACATCTCAATATTGATATGATCAGAAGTTGGATTAGGATATATTTCTAAATCTTGGATATAATTATCATTCTCTAAAGACAAATTACTCATACCAACAAGAGGTCTAATCATCCATGCACCAGTATATTGTGATGTATTCCAAGAACCACCAACATTATAAAACATATAATCATTAGCAGCACCATTTCTATCTAACCCAATATTCAACATAGTATTTGAAGTCTGTTCCCAACCTACATAAAAAACATCTGTTAACTGAAATAAAGAATCCAAATAATAAAAATGATAATTATTAGTAGCTGTATGTTTTGGATATTCTTCTTGTTGATGAATAATTGCACCAGGATTTCCATTGTTATCATTCCAAATAGTTAAAAGAAAATCAATTGTATTAACTGTATCAAGCATCTGCGGAAAATATATTTGTATTGCCCTTAGTGTATCTGGTCTATTTAATTTAAATTGATAAGCTCCCATAGCACCTTGAACATTAATCCCATATGCTGATTCAACAGATCCATCATCATAAGAAAAATGAGAATTAAATCTCTGATAACTTATTAATGTATCATTATACTTATAATCATTAGATCCTGTACCAATAATATGTTCAATCATAAATTCAGAACTATCATTAAAATTTGGAGTAAACACATTATTATTAACTGATATAGCTGGATTTTTAAAAACATAGTTACCAATAGAATCATAATCATAAATTGTAATATTTCTACTTATACCTAGACTCGGATAATGATCTATTAAAATATTATTTTCATATACATTATATTGATAATCTACATTTATACTAGCTTGATTATTTCTCAAAAGAATATTAATTGTATCATTAATTTCACCATTAATATTATCCTGAAAATGAAGCCAGGGCATCTCTCTGTATCTTTTAAGAAAAGATGGGCTATCATATACAAAAGAGACATCATTAAGTCCTGATGTGTCAATAGAAGAAGAAAAAGCATTTAAAATGATATAATCAAGGTGCCAATGGTCAAAATTACCTGATAAAGTAGCAAGATTTCTAAACCTAAACTGAAAACTATCATGTAGATATTTTTGATCTATTATCATAATCACATTCTTCTTAAAATCTTGTAAACCATCACCAGCAACAGACCAAATCCGATTCCATGTTTTTATTCCAGAGGAATCAGATAGAAACTCTAAAAACAATGAATCCTCTACTTGAGGATTATCTCCATATCCCTGAGGTTGATAATAAAAAAGCAGAAAAGCAGTATCAAGATTATTAAGATTAATCATCTGAGATAATAAGAGATCAGCAAAACCATTATTATTAGCCATATTAATATCATATGCAAAACCATTAGAATCTAAGCCATCAAGAGTAACAACCCCAATAGTAGGAGGATTAACAGGATAATTATTATTCATTAATGGACCGCTACTTATCCATAGATTAGAGTCAAGAATATTTGAAGAGGATGAAAAATCATCAAAAAAAGGAACAACTAGAGAATTCTTAGCTTTTGAAGATGAATAACTATAACAATTAGGATTTGATAGCAAGGGAGATAGTACTTCTTGAGCACATAATGATGAACTAAATAAAAGAAAAGTAAAAAAATACCTCATTATTAATTAACTATATTAGGGTTCTTAAAATAAATATCGATAGTAGAGCCTAATTTTAATTCATTTTCATTTAAATAAGAAGGTGTTTGCTTATAAATAACAGCATTTAATGAATCAATACAATTTTCATCATATATCTCAGTACCAATATTTAATGATGAAGAGTTTAAAACAATATGAGCAGCTACTCTATTAAGATCAATCAAATTAGGAACAATAACATACTCTTCACTTAAACCTCTACCAACAACTAGATTCACTATAGTTCCCTTTAAAATTTCTTGACCAGAGAATATACTTATACCATTAACATTAAAATCTAAAATTTTGTTTGTTGCTATATCTGATTTATAGTCAAGCTTGCCAACTGATAAACCTACAATCTCAATCCTTCTAAGCGCCTGTCTAAGTGTTAAATCAAATATATCAGGAAATTTCACAATCCGTGTGTTAGTCTCAGTAACAGTTAAATAAATCTTTCTTTTCTTTTTAACCTTTGAACCTGCTTTTGGATTCTGATTTATAACAATCCCCTTTGGCAGATTACTATCCGATATTGAATCAATAATTACATAAGTTAAATTGTTGGTTTCTGAAATTGAATCAAGAACTAAAATATGATAATTTGAATAATCCGGGACAGTTATGAATTTACCATGTAATGTATATATATTTAAAAACTGAAGGTATAAAAAAAACAAAACAGGAAGACTAACTAATGCCAGAGAGAAATGTTTGACAACTTCTTTGTTCTTAAAGAATAATAAGATCTTATTATTTGTGTTTTTTTCTTTCAATGACAAAAATTTGAATTTATAACAAATATAATTATAAAATTACTATTATAATTAAATTCTTTATAAACAATAAATCACATATATTTGTTATAATTCTATGAAAAATATAGCAATAATAACTGGTGGAGACTCTCAAGAATATGAGATTTCATTAAAAAGTGCAGAAACAGTATATAATAATTTAGACAAAAAAAAATACAAACCTTTTATAATTAAAATTAGAAACAATATTTGGAAACATAAAATCAATAATATTTATAAAGAAATTGATAAAAATAATTTTAGTATAGAAGTTGATAATAAATTAATTGTTTTTAGGGAAGTATTTATGGCACTTCATGGTGCCCCTGCTGAAAATGGTGAGCTTCAGATGTATTTTGACAAAAAAAATATTAAATATACATGCTGTAATTCTAAGATATCTGCATTAACATTTGACAAGTACAAATGCAATCAAGTATTAAAAGAATTAAAATATAAAATTGCTAAATCACAATTACATATTAAAGAACAAACAATAAATATTAATCAAATAGTCTCAAAATTTATATTTCCATTAATTATTAAACCAAATCAAGCTGGATCTAGCAATGGAATAAGTATGGTTCATAAAAAAGAAGAATTAATAGAATCAATAAACAATGCGTTATTACATGATGATAAAGTAATAATAGAAGAATACATTAAAGGAATAGAAGTAAGCTGCGGTGCTTTCAAAAATAAAGATGAAGTAATAATACTTCCAATAACTGAAATAATAAGCGAAAATGATTTCTTTGATTATGACGCTAAATATAATAATAAGTCAAAAGAAATAACACCAGCAAGAATATCAAAAAAAGAAACTGAAATAATACAGAGAAATACTAAGAAAATTTACAATAAATTTAATCTTAAAGGATTATGTAGAATTGACTATATCATCAAAGAAAAACAACCATATATAATAGAAATTAATACAATTCCTGGATTATCAGAGAAAAGCATAATCCCACAACAATTAAAAGAAGCAGGTTATAACTTAACTGAAGTTTTTACAATCTGCCTAGAAAATTAATTCAATTAATAATATATTAGCAAAAAAAACATAGCATGAGCAGAACAAAAAACGAAGAAAGGTTAGAAATTCTTAACAAAAGACTTGCTGAGATAAATCAAAAACAAATTAATTCTAGTAAGACAATTGAAGCTGATGCAAAAAATATAGAAAATTTTACTAATGTAAAAGAACAATATCCTAAAAAAACCAATAAATTTAGAAGATATTTATTCATAATAGCAATTATTTTTACTGGCTTCTTAATTCTTAAAAACCTTGATTTAGGCTCTTTAATTAGTTTTAATTCAGCAGATGAAAAAAACAGCACTAAAAAAACAGAAGAATCTGAAATTAAAAATGATCCTTTAAAATATAATTTTACATTAAAAAAGAATGAATTTATAATTGTATTCAGTGAATTTGACAATAAGGATGAAGCTATCAAAATAAAAGAGAGCAAATCAAAAGATTTTGTTGAGTTTGATATTAATTACTTTTTTCTTCCTAATAAATCTAACTCTAAAGAAAAAGTGTATAAATTATTTGCAGGTCCAATTAATGGATCTGGAGCAGCTAAACATTGGTATAATATTATTTCTGAAATAGATCCTAAAGCTGAAATAATACCAAAGTAAAATATTAAGCTGTTGACTTAAATGGAAATCTTTGAATCCATTTCTTAGGCTTAATACTAATTAGGATTTTCCTCAATACTATCCTTAAAAACTTATTTCTTACTAATATGTATACAAAAGATTTATGAGGAACAGCACCAAAATTACTTTTAAACTCATTAGCAGTTCTTCCAAAAACAAGACTCCTTTTTTTTAATAAGATTGCATTATTAATTGTTTCACATAAAATCCTTTCATATAAAGAATACTGCTTATTATAATTATAATCAATACCAACAAAATAAGAATAGAGAGTATGTAAATGTGTGAATTCAGAAGAAAAGGCGAGTAATTTATCATCAATGAAATATCCGTATAATCTAAAATCAGCAAAATTTGCTGATAAATCAAATAAGGTGTTAACATTAAAAACTGTACCTTTAAAATTAGCGTCATTAGTTACATTATTAAATAATTTTTGAATAGAATCTTTATATAGATTAATATCTTCAATTTCTAATAACTTTATATCTAAGTCTACACTCCTTTTAGCTATATTATCTACTCTACTACGATATTTAGTTTTTAATGAATCTCTATATGAATTAAAATCTATCCAAGAACTAGAAATATCTAAAATCATCTCTTCCTCTACCTCAACTTTAACAAATTCATCTAAATCAGATTTATTATTGATATTATCAAATAAAAAATCTGGAATTACTATAAAATCATATTTAATATTTTTATTGATATTAGATAAGGTTTTTTTTAAATCAAAGAGATTATTAATAGAGAAAGCAGGTATATTAGTAAGAAAAGAATTTGTAAAATAAAAGAACCTTAATCTTATAAAACGTACAAAAAAATAAAATATATATCTCAAAAAAGTATATTTACTATAATGAGACATATCAGAAAGGTTAATATTAAAAACATGACCATATAATCTTTCATTGTCACTAATAACATAAATGTGTTCAATATCCTTATGATTATCAAAATAGTATTTTAAAAAATCATATCTAACAAATAGATTATTATCTTCAATAGAATTATTCCATAAATCAGAAGATATGCTATCTAGATTATTAAAAACTTTAATACTCATATCTAAGAAATAGTTAAAACTGAGATCTCTGGCATAATACCAACACGACCTGCATAAGCAAGATGTCCAATTCCAGCATTAACGTAGATATATTGAGATTTATCTTTATACAATCCTAACCATTGTTTGTATCTCCATTTAGCAGGACTCCATTTAATACCTGGAATATCAATTCCAAATTGCATACCATGAGTATGTCCAGAAAGCTGAAGATCAATTCGCTGGGGGAAATCAATAACCTGGGCAGTCCAATGAGATGGATCATGAGAAAGCAGAATAGTGGGAAGATTTTTATCTGCAAGCTTCATAGCTTTATTAAGATCACCATCTTTAGTGAATTTAGCTCCCCAGTTCTCAACACCAACTAAATTAAATTTTGAACCATTAATTTCAATCTGTCTAGATTCATCTAATAAAAGATCAAATCCAATATCTTTATGAATTGATAACATATTCTTAAAGTTATCTTGCCATTTTTTACTTGATCTTTTCCATCCTACATAATCACAATAGTCATGATTTCCAAGTACAGAAAATTTACCATATTTTGAATTAATTTTTTTTAAGGTTTCAATATAAGGAATAGCTTCATTATAATAATTATTAACTAAATCTCCAGTAAAAACTAACAAATCAGGCTCTTGATCATTAATTAGTTTGACTACTTCTTCTAATTTTTCTATAGAGTTAAATCCGCCAAGATGTAAATCAGAAATTTGAACTATTTTTAGATTTTTAATTTTATTACTCCAATTTTTAATATTAATCTTCACGTGCTTTAACTTAAAATTATATCTCCCAAATTTCATGCCTGAAAGAAAAGTTAAGAAAAATGCAGAACCTATAAACAAAGAAGTCCTTTGAAGAAACTCAAATCTAGAAATACCATAACTAGATGGGTTAGGATTAGAACTTATTAAGCTAGAAAAGAATAAATAGAAAAATCTAAAAACCCGTAAGATGTCATCTATAATGATTGGGAAAAGAGCAAAAAATTTTGATAAAAAAACTATAAAAATGAAACTACTAATTATAATATCATTATTAAAATGAATTGAAGGGGTTCTCTTTTCGTAATTAAGGAAAACATAAATAATAATAAAGTATATTATAAGAGATACGATCCAATAAAAAAAATTTAAATATTTATTTAAAAAATGAGATTTATGAAAGAAAGGAGTAACTCCAAAAAATAGATATAGATCAAGTAGAAATATAATTAAAATAAAAAAAAATAATCTTGTTATCATAATTTAAAATTTTAGGCAAAATAAATGATAAAACTTTTAAATATACTATTTAAAAGAGATAAAAAGAAAAACTTATTATTGGATAAAAAATTAGAAGAAACTAGCTAACAGTTGATTTTTGCATTGTCTTATTTATGATAACAAGTAACTGAATAATTTTAAAGAAAATATAATCATATATCATTAAAAAGAAAGGAAAATCATCTCTTCTCACATCAAGTAAAAGAGCTATACGTTTTTCTTTAGTTTCATTTTTAACTTCATGAACAAATGTATCATCAAAAATCACACTCTTTCCCTCCGTCCAACTATAAGGCTTATTATCAACAAAAAGCTGACACTTTCCATCCTTTGGAACAGATATAGCTAGCTGATATCTAAAAATACCTTTATAAGGACCATTATGAGGAGGAATATGTTTTCCAGGACTAAGAATTGAAAAATAAATACTAGAAACATTTTTATATGGCTTAAGTAATTCTACTGTTCTAGGACAAAGCTTTATATTCTCCTTATGCCAAAAACCATACGTCTTAATATTAAACATATTCCAAGAAATACCATCATTTGCAGAAATATATTCTTGACCATCATCAACTTCATGAAATTTAGGAAGGGATGAAGTCTTTTTAATGATTTCTTCAATTTCATCTTTAATTACTAACCAGTTATCTTCTAAAATAATATGTTGAGGAAATACAATATCA
>TARA_B110000914_G_scaffold225960_1_pt1 | contig 21445 bp, 20 predicted proteins | sample TARA_B110000914 | Tara Oceans TARA_B110000914 (sample SAMEA4397983) | marine metagenome | biome: Polar Biome; feature: [MES] marine water layer (ENVO:01000295) within the mesopelagic zone...; material: water (ENVO:00002006), including particulate matter (ENVO:01000060) such...
GCCTTGTTTCTCTTAGCAGCAAAGGCCTTCCCTGACGCTTTCCCTAATCGGGTAGACACCTGGGTAAGTCGCATTGAAACCTTTGGTGGCGGGGATGATGGTGGCAACTACCAAAAAAACATGGCACAAACAGCCATCGCTGAAGGTGGCCTAACAGGCATGGGCCCTGGAAGGGGTTTGCACAAGCATTTTCTGCCGCAGAGGGATTCTGACTTCATCTACGCCCTGATTGTGGAGGAGTTTGGCATGATCGGTGGCGGCATTGTGGTCATGATGTATGTCTGGTTCATGCTCGCCTCCGTGCGGGTAGCCACCCGGGCTAAGGATGCATTTGGCCGATTGGTGGTCATGGGGTTGAGTTTTTCCATTGCCTTCCAAGCCATGGTGAACATGGCTGTGGCTGTGGGGCTTTTTCCGGTAACAGGGCAAACACTTCCTCTTGTGAGCGCAGGCGGGTCCTCTATTTGGATGACTTGCATGGCTGTCGGCGTGATCCTTGCTGTCAGCCGCGGACATGGTGAGGGCTTGACTGCTGATAAAGACATAGATGAAGCCATGGCAAACGATTTGGACGCACTTGAAGCATTAGGAAATCATGACTGAGTCCCTTCGCATCTTGATTTCAGGTGGTGGCACCGGCGGGCATATCTACCCGGCCATAAGTATTGCGCATGCCATTGCGCAACGTCACCCCAAGGCTAAAATTGCCTTTGTGGGGGCTTTAGGCCGCATGGAAATGCACATGGTACCCAATGCAGGCTACCCCATCACTGGCATCCCCATTGCTGGCTTTCAACGCAAAGCCATGCACAAAAATCTGAGTCTGCCCTTCAAGCTGGTCATGAGTCTGTGGTCTGTGTGGCAAATCATCCGTTCCTTCAAGCCCCATGCGGTGGTTGGGACTGGGGGCTATGTTTCAGGCCCAACTCTCAAAGTGGCGCAACTGATGGGCATTCCCACCCTGATTCAGGAGCAAAACAGCTTTGCTGGCAAGACCAACCGCATGCTTGCTGCCAAGGCACAATCCATTTGTGTGGCCTACCCTGGCATGGAAAAGGTTTTTCCGCCAGAACGCATTCACTTCAGTGGCAACCCCATCCGTCCCGCTATCGCAGCCATGGCCGATCAGCCTTGTACCCTCGCCATGCGATCTGACGCTAAAGCCACCATGGGGTTGGATCCTGACAAAGCTTTGGTGCTGGTTCTTGGCGGCAGCCAAGGGGCTCGCGCCATCAACCAAGCGGTTGAAGCCTCTGAATCCCTGTGGTTGGCTGCCGGTCATCAAATCCTGTGGCAGTGCGGCAAGTTTTACCATGAAGATCTCAGTCAGCGGCTGCCACAGCAATCAGGTCGTCAACTCAAGGCCTTTATCAAGGACATGCCTACCGCCTACCGCGCCGCTGACGTCATCATCTCACGTGCCGGGGCTGGCACCTTGAGCGAATTGGCTGCTGTGGCCGCCGCCGCCATCTTGATCCCTTCCCCCAATGTGGCGGAGGATCACCAAAGCCACAATGCAAGAAGCTTATCAGATCAAGGTGCTGCCTTGTTGCTGCCAGAAAATGACGTGGATGACTTAGGCAACATGGTCACGGAATTGCTGGCGGATTCAGCAGCTCTGGACGGCCTGCGTTCTGCTGCATTGCGCATGGCAAAGCCACATGCCTCCGCCTCCATTGTTCAACAATTGGAAGGCTTGCTGTCATGACAAATTGGACCCACATCGATTTCATTGGCATTGGCGGCATTGGCATGTCATCCCTGGCGCAATGGGCGCTGTCGCAAGGCATGACTGTTTCAGGCTATGATCTCCGATCAAGTGCCATCACCAAGGATTTGGCTGACAAAGGTGCCAGCATTCGTTTGAATGATCAATTGGACGCATGGGGTATTTCCGATGCAGCCTTGGTGGTCTACACACCAGCCATCCCCTTGAGCCACCCTCAACTGGCAGCGGCTATTCAGGGCAATCACCAAGTCATCAAACGCGCTGAGATGCTTGCCCTCATAGCCAATCAAGGCACTTGTCTGGCAGTGGCCGGTAGCCATGGGAAAACCACCACATCGGCCATGCTTGCATGGATTTTGCATCAAGGCGGCATGCCCGTTCAAGCCTTCTTGGGTGGCATTGCTAACAATTTCCAAAGCAATGCGGTGATTGCAGACAGTGACCTGATGGTGGTTGAAGCGGATGAGTTTGATCGAAGCTTTTTGCACCTTCAGCCCACTGCCGCAGTGGTCACAAGCAGCGATGCAGACCATTTAGACATCTACGGCAGCGAACAAGGCATGCAGGCAGGCTTTGAGGCCTTTGCCAGCAAAGTGCAAGGCGTATTGTTCACTGGACCTGAGGTGCAGGGCTTGGGCGGTCAGGGCTATGGCAAACCCAGCGACACCTATCGCGCAGAGCATCTTCGCATTGCCAACGGGCGACAAGTTTTTGATCTGATCTTAGGCAATCAACAACACCAAGGCGTCACGGCAGGCATGCCTGGTAGACACAATGTAGACAATGCCGTTGCAGCTGCTTGCTTGGCACAGAGCGTGGGCATGAGCATTGATACCATTGCTCAAGGCATCAGCAGTTTCTCCGGCGTTAAGCGTCGCTTTGATGTGCACATTCACCAGGGTGACATCGTTTACCTGGATGACTACGCCCACCACCCCACAGAGCTGAGACAGCTGATCACCTCCCTGCGTGAACTGCACCCAGGTCGCGAGATTGCCATGCTTTTTCAGCCGCATTTGTACAGCCGAACGCAAGACTTCATGCAGGGTTTCATTGAGGTGCTTTCATCCATTGAGCACCTGGCATTGCTACCTATCTACCCTGCCAGGGAAATGCCCATTGAAGGCGTCGGCAGCGAGATCATCTGCAAGGCATTGGGTGCTAGCCTCCTATCAGAAGCAGCTGCTGCCGCATGGCTAGCTAGCCATGACAAGGCCATCATGGTGACCGCAGGTGCTGGGGACATTGATCGCCAGGTCCCTCGAGTCATCGCCAACCTTCAATCCAGACTCTCATGAAGTGGTTCAAGATCATCAGCATTGTTTTCACCTGGCTCGCTGTGGGGGCTGTCACCTGGCTGAGTGTAGGGTTCAGCATGGACCAGCGGGAAAATGGCCTCTGCACCGGCCTGACAATCAATATTCATCAGCCTGATAATCAAATACTTCTACTTACGGAAGACCTGAATGCCATATTGGATAACCTCCGTCCCCGATGGGACTCTGTGCCAATGAAAGAAATCAACATTCAATTGTTGGAAGATCAACTCAGGACCCACCCGCTGGCCTTGGATGTCTCGGTATTTTCAACCTGGAAAGGTGAACTCCACATTGACATGACACAGAACGTAGCATTTGCCCGAGTACAGCAGGGAAACAGCGGACATTACATCGACCAAGATGGTCGAAAATTTCCCCTATCTTCCCATGCCAGCTTGGATTTGCCATTGATTTCTGGACGCACTGACAGCGCAAGCTGTCTGAGCGCCATCGCCTTGATTGACCAAGCATCTTCACACCCTGCCTTCCCTGGCGGGCTCGCTCAGGTCAACATTGCCAGCGACGGAAGCCTTCAGGTGATGCCGCAATGGCATGGCCATGTCATCCAATGGGGACAATCAGACAATTTTCACAACAAGGCACACAAGGCACAAGCGCTTTACGCTTACCTGCTTCAGCAGGGCCAAATGGACAGCCTTAACCGGGTTGATCTCCGGTACAGTAACCAAGTCATTCACACCTTCAATCCATCCCCTTCATCATGACGCACGCTAAAATCGCCGTTGGACTCGACATCGGAACCACCAAAATCGTTGCCATCATTGGCAAAGAAACCCCCCATGGCAAACTGGACATTCTAGGCACAGGCACGGCGCCCAGTGTTGGTGTGAAAGGCGGCGTGGTTGTGAACATCGTTCAGACGATGGCTTCTATCACCAAGGCAGTTCAACACGCAGAAGCCGCTTCTGGCATGACCATTGGCTCAGTGGCCGTAGGCATTGCGGGTCAGCATATTCGCTCTTTGCAGCACAGCGATTACATCACCAGAGAAGAACCTGAGAAGGTCATTGAAAATGAGGACATCTTGCGCCTGACGGACAACGTGCACAAGCTGGTCATGATGCCAGGTGAAGAAATCATCCATGTGCTCCCTCAGGAGTACAAGGTTGACGGTCAGGGTGACGTTGACGAACCTGTTGGCATGTTTGGTGGCCGTTTGGAAGCCACCTTCCATATCGTTGTTGGGCAAGTGACAAGCATCCGAAACATTGCCCGCTGTGTGAAAAATTCCGGGCTTGAGTTAGGCTCTGTCAACTTGGAACCTTTAGCCAGTGCAGAAGCTGTCTTGAGCAAAGAGGAAAAGGAAGCTGGCGTGGTCTTGATTGACATCGGCGGCGGTACAACAGACGTGGCCATATTCAAAGATGGCATCATCCGACACACTGCGGTCATCCCCCATGGCGGCAACATCATCACCCAAGACATCAAGGAGGGTTGCAGCATCATTGAAAAGCAAGCTGAACAGTTGAAAATCAAATTTGGTTCTGCTTGGCCTGGAGAAAACAAGGACAACGAAATCGTGTCCATTCCTGGCCTTCACGGGAGAGACCCCAAGGAGATCAGCTTGAAGAACCTGAGCCGCATCATTCATGCCCGGGTGACAGAGATCATCAATGCTGTCTACACGGAGATCAAACAGTACGGTCACGATCAAGCGAGCAAGAAATTGATTGCCGGTGTCGTCATCACTGGTGGCGGAAGTCAACTCAAGCACATCAAGCATTTGGTGGAGTTTCTCACAGGCATGGATGTGCGCATTGGTTTCCCCAACGAGCACCTTGCTGGCATGGAAGCTAAGCAGGACTTGAACTCTCCCATTTACTCGACAGCTGTTGGGTTGTTGATGCAGGGCATTCACAGCCGAGGTGACGGCGACATGGCAGTCATCAATGACGAATTCACGATGGATGCAATGGCTGTCGCTCATGATCTGAGCGATTTTACTGAAGTGGGCCAGGAAAACCCAACCGAAGAAGCCATGGCCATTGATACCTCCACTGAAGCCGTAGACACCCCAGAATCCAGCAAGGAAACAGGAGATGAACCCGGTCTCACGGATAAGGCAGCCCTGGATGCTGTAGCAAAGCGCAAGGTCAAAAAGCGGAGCTTTTTTGACAAATGGGTGGAGAAATTCACCGATTCCATTTTAGAAGATTAATCGACCACGGAACCCAACAGCAGAACACACATGGACGACTTAACATTTGATATGCCTAAGAGCCGATCATCCATCATCAAGGTGATTGGCGTGGGCGGTGGTGGCAGCAATGCAGTGAACCACATGAAACGCCAAGGCATTCATGGGGTAGACTTCATCGTTTGCAACACCGACGCTCAGGCACTTAGTCACAGCCCCGTTGAAAACAAAATTCAACTGGGCGCAAGCCTAACGGAAGGCCTTGGTGCCGGCGCAAACCCTGAAGTGGGTGAACGCGCTGCACTGGAAAGCTACGAGGTCATACAGCACATGCTGGAGAGCAACACAAAGATGGTTTTCATCACGGCAGGCATGGGCGGTGGAACAGGCACAGGCGCAGCCCCCATCATCGCGCAAGCTGCTAAAGAGATGGGCATTTTAACCGTTGGCATTGTCACGGCGCCATTTGGCTTTGAGGGCAACCTTCGCCTCAAGCAGGCTAAGACTGGCATTGAGTCCTTGAAAAAGCAAGTGGACTCATTGATTGTCATCAACAATGACAAGCTGAGAGAGATTTATGGCAACCTGGGCTACAAATCTGGATTCAGCAAAGCTGACGAGGTGCTGGCCACTGCAGCAAAAGGCATTGCTGAGGTGATCACCAACCACTACAACATGAACATTGACCTGAATGACGCCCGCAAGGTGTTGGAGGATTCAGGCACTGCCATCATGGGATCTGCAGTAGCTAGAGGCGAAAACCGGGCGCAGCAAGCTGTGCAAGAAGCCCTGGACTCACCCCTACTCAATGACAACCACATTCAAGGCGCAAATCATGTCTTGCTTCTGATTGTTTCCGGGCCCAATGAGCATGAGATCACCTTTGATGAAATTGGAGAAATCAATGATTACATCCAAAGCCAAGCTGGCAATCAAGTGGACATCATCATGGGAATGGGTGAAGACATCAGCCTCGATGATGGCGTTCAAGTCACCATCATTGCCACCGGATTCAGCGCCAACAACCCCGTCGGAGATATCCGACCTGCTGAGCCAGAGCGCATTGTCCGGCATTTGGACGAGCTCAAAGTCCCTGAAGTGACGGAGGTTAAAGCGCCAGAAGATGAAACTGCCTCGACGCAGTTTGACTTGTTTTCTGTCTCAGATCAGCCCTTGCCCGACAGCCCTAAGGAAGCCGGGAAAGCCCTGTTTCAACAGCAATTGGATGCCAGCGAAAAGCCCATTGATGCCATGAAAGGCAACATCGACAGCCAAGTCGTCCACAGCTTGGATGAGGAGCCCGTCGCCACCAGCTCACCTGAAGTCACCCATGCAATACCGGGGGAGGCAAACGACATCACAGCAAGTGAAATAGCTCACGTGGACAGCCCATCAATCGATATCTCGATGGAGGATGACAGGGGGTTTGTGTTATCTGAAATCTCCATGGACGATGGCGACCTTGCAGCAAGTGAGGCGTCAACGCTAGCCATCGACCTGCCTATTGACATAGCAATGGATGACTTGGAGGCGCCCCTTTTATCAATCGACCTTGATGAAGACCTGCTCTCCTTTGATGCAGAGCCAGCAAGCGAGGACATAGACTCTATCACCAACGAGGAGGTGACAACAAGTGACGATTTGCTGACAAGTGACGATTTAACCATTGATTCAACTGATGAGATTGATGCGTCAAGTGAAGCAGCGGAAATGGATGATGCGTCAAGTTCACAGTGGGATCTTGAAGACATGATCGATCATGTGACATCCAAAGTGGATGACATCAGCGAGCAGGCGATCGATGCTGAAAAGCCCACCTTCAACCTGGAAGACCTCAAGATCATGGAACAACACCTGATGGACATCCCTATGGATGCGCCACAGGAGTCCACGGTGGAAGAAATCGCGATGACTGAAGCTGAAGAGCCTGTCCAGTCAATGATTGATGCCGCTGATGTGCCAATTGAAGCTGTAGAGGAAGCCCTTGAGGCTGAACCGGAAGAAGCTTTGGTCAATGAGCAAGTAGCTGTCAGCGAAATCGAGCAAACCATCCATGGCAAGGAGGAGGCATTGACCTTGACGGTTATGGCTGAGCGCCCTTCCTCGTCATCTGCCTTGGATGTTGATGCGCCACATAGCACGTCCATTCAAGAGATGCAAAAGCAGCGCAAGGCCTACCTCGCCAATTTCACGCACAAGTTTCACAAGAACAGTGAGCGCATGGCCTTAGGTGATGACGACGAGCCAGCCTTTGAACGACAAGGCCTGTCCGTGAACACCCACACCACCTACTCACAGCGCAATGCCACTGGCAACGTCGGCTTGAGCTCAGACGGTGATGACATCGAATTCCGTTCCCATAACTCATTCCTGCACGACAATGTCGACTGAAAGCCTAGAAACTCGCCTCTCCAATGATTTGAAAACTGCCATGCGTGCAAAAGACACCTTGGGCAGAGACACCATTCGCGCCATCAAGACGGCACTGACCATGGAGAAAACCTCAAGCTCCGGAGGCGGGTTGGACGAGAAAAAAGAACTTGCGGTGCTTCAGCGTTTGAAAAAGCAACGCACGGAAGCCGCTGAGATATTCCGGGAGCAAGGCAGGCTAGATTTAGCAGAGCCTGAAGAGGCTCAACTGGCAGTCATCATGACCTACTTACCTGAAATGATGGAAGGGGATACACTCAAAGCAGCCCTTCAAATCATTGTCGACCAGATTCAGCCTGCAGGCCCTCAAGACTTTGGCCGCGTGATGGGTGCCGCTAGCAAAGCGCTTTCAGGGAAGGCAGACAATAAGCAAATTGCCGCCATGCTCAAAGGCATGATCAGCTAAGGCAGCTTACAAACCGTACAAAAGGCGCAGGGAAATCACTTGGACTTTACCAAGGACCGTATTCATGTTGCGCCAAGTATTGAGACTCAATCCCACAGGCTGACCCCTGTAATACAGGCGGACACCTGTGCCTAAATAGGGGCCATAATACGTGGATCGATCCAATCGGATACTGATGCCATCATCGGTGAGATACAGCATGTCAAAGGATCCAAAACCGACAGAACCAAAAACACCAAACGACTTCTTTGATTCCATTGTAGCTCCCATGCCCGCATCGAACTCAAGAGCCAATGCGTAGGATAGGCTCAGGCCTGCTGGTCCCGGTGTGCCAACTGATACCGGTGTGCCAATGCCCCATGAAAAATCCTCACTAACCGGTAGGTAGTACCTGCCGTGGTAGGCCAATTCCTGAGAAGCAAAGGAGCTCCCTGATATATTATAAGGAATGCCAACGGCATAACCGTAGCCCACGGCATGGTCCTGCTCAACATCCTTTAGCCATTGAGCCTGTGACGTCATGGACATCAGGGCAAACAAGGTGGCAATAATCAATGGCTGCTTCATGTGGTCTCTCTGGATTGTGCGTCCACAACAGCCATGGCAGTTGTGTTCACAATTTCTCTTACATCTGCACCCAACTGCAAAACATGTGCCGGGTAATCTAAGCCAATCAACAAGGGGCCAACGGCCTCCATGCCCGCCATGGACTGCAGCAACTTGTAGCCAATGTTAGCGGATGACAGACCAGGGAAGATGAAAATATTGGGAGGGCTGCCAACCAAATCTGAGAAGGGAAACTGCTCTTTCAATTGATGCTTATCAACTGCAAAATTGGCCTGCATCTCACCATCCACTGTCAAATCAGGGTGGTTCTCATGCAAGATGCGAAGGGCATCTCGCATCTTCTTTGGCGTCTTGCCATCAGAAGATCCAAAGTTGGAATAACTCAACAAAGCAATGCTTGGCTCAATGTTCATGCGCTTGACCAATTCCGCTGCCTGCACAGCAATCTCAGCAACGCGTTCAGCCGTTGGGTCCTGATTGATGGCAGTATCCGCAAAGAATTTAGGGCCTTTCTTGGTGAGCATGACATAGACGCCGGCTACGGCGCGACCGCGCGCCTTGGGACCCAGTATCTCCAGTACGGGCTTCACGGCCCGGGTGTACTTCACCATGGATCCGGTCACATAGGCATCTGCATCACCCATCTTGACCATCATGGGGCCATAAAAATTTCGGTTACGCATCAAGCGACGCGCCTCGTCCAATCCAATGCCATGGCGCTGTCTGTCCTGGTAATAGGTATCTGAGTAGGCAACAATTTTGGGGGCATTAAAGGAGCTGGGGTCGATGATGGTGACATCCTCTAGGCCAAGTCCGTACTCTTTGTCAATGGCCTTGATCTTGTCTGCCTCGCCAAGCAGAATTGGGACACCAATGCCTTCATCTTGCACAATCTGCGCAGCTTTGAGCACCTTGTAGTTCTCTGCCTCATTGAAGACCACCCGCTGTGGGTTGGTTTTGGCTTTTTGCATGATCAAGCGAATGAATCGGTCATCCTGTCCCAATCGCTGCTTTAAACTTTCCTCGTAAGCAGCCCAATCAGAGATGTCGGACTGCGCCACGCCAGAGTCCATAGCTGCCTTTGCAACTGCCGGGGCCACAGTGGAAATCAACCGGGGATCAAAGGGCTTAGGGATGATGTACTCTTGCCCAAAAGCCATGTTGCGGCTGCCATAGGCCAAATTCACAATCTCAGGCACAGGTTCCTTTGCCAGGTCCGCAATGGCGTGGACAGCAGCTAACTTCATTGCCTCATTAATGGTTGTGGCTCTCACGTCCAGTGCGCCACGGAAAATAAAAGGAAATCCCAGCACATTGTTCACTTGGTTGGGGTGGTCTGACCGGCCGGTGGCCATGATCAAGTCATCCCTTGTCGCGATGGCAATGTCGTACCGGATTTCTGGGTCGGGATTAGCTAGGGCGAAGACAATCGGCTTGGGGGCCATGGATTTGACCATATCTCCACTCAGTAAATCGCCACTAGATAGGCCCACAAAAATGTCAGCGTCAACAATCGCTTCCTCAAGGGTTGAGTGATTGGTGTCACGGGCAAACTGCTTTTTTTCAATGGTGAGCCCTTCCCTGCCCTTTTGAATAACCCCCTTGGAGTCACACATGATCAGGTTGTCAGGTTTTACGCCTAAGGACACATACAATGACGCACAGGAAATGGCTGAAGCACCCGCTCCATTGAATACCACCTTCACTTGATCAATGGTCTTGCCTTGAATCTCAATGGCATTGAGCATAGCTGCTGCCGTGATGATGGCGGTGCCATGTTGATCATCATGCATGACCGGGATGTCCAATTCATCACGCAGGCGCTGCTCAATTTCAAAGCAGGCTGGGGCTGAAATATCCTCCAAGTTGATGCCGCCAAAGGTGGGTGACAAGATTTTAACGGTTTCGATGAACTTGTCAGGGTCGGTTGTGTCCAACTCCAGGTCAAAGACATCGATGTCAGCAAATATTTTAAACAATACAGCTTTGCCTTCCATCACAGGCTTCGAGGCCAGCGGGCCTATGTCACCCAGCCCTAAAACTGCGGTGCCATTGGATATCACTGCCACCAAATTGCCCTTTGCTGTGTAGCGGTAAGCATCTGCAGGGTTGGCAGCGATGTCAAGGCAGGGCTCTGCTACACCAGGCGAATAGGCAATACTTAAGTCGCGCTGTGAGTTGGATGGCTTGGTCGGAAGGACCTCTATTTTACCCGGGCGCTTGCCTTCGTGGTAGTCTCGAATGTCCCGTTTTCTAATCGGTGATTGTCGCTTGCTCATGGATCAATACTTGCATTTATGCTGACGCAAAGGTCGGTTAAGTTTTTTAGGGCCCTATCTTACATACGTTTTACCTTTGTCATCTAAATCTATCCATTGTGTTTACAGGAATCACCCACAGCCACCACTACATCGCATACCTCTTATTGCTGACCGCCATTTCGACGGTTGCTTATGCCATTTATGCTCGCATGAATAACCAAAGCATTGGCGCCGCTGAAAACAAGCTCAGTTTGATCACCATGATCCTTGCCCATCTGCAATTATTGTTTGGTCTGATTCTTTTGGTGAAAACCTATGGCGACGCAACGGCTGCCAACAGCATGTCTGACATCATGAAGGATGCTGATCTTCGCCGCCTTGTCATCGAGCACCCAAGTACCATGATTCTATCCGTTCTACTATTCACATTAGGCCGCCTGAAGTTCAAGCGCGCAGAAGGCGACAACAACAAACGCAAAGCATTGATCCGCTACATGGGCCTTGGGCTTGCTTTAATGTTGGCTGTTACACCATGGGACAAGTTGTTCTAAACGCAGATGATAGAAAAAATTACCACTTGGGATGTCAAGCAGGAAACCTGCATATTGATCGGGGTTATCACCCAGAAGCAAGATGAAGCCGAATCAAAAGAGTACTTGGAGGAACTGGAATTTCTGGCTTACACCGCGGGGGCAGAAACGCAAGGCGTCTTCACGCAGAAGCTTGAACGACCTGACAGTTCCACTTTCCTTGGAAGTGGAAAGATCCAGGAAATCAAAACTTTCATTGATGAGCATGAAATTGACCTGGCCATCTTTGACGATGAGCTAACGCCATCGCAGATGAAGAACATTGAAAAGGTGTTGGACATCAAAATCTTGGATCGGACAAACCTCATCTTGGACATCTTTGCAGCTCGCGCACGGACCTCTTATGCCCGCACACAGGTTGAACTGGCGCAATGCCAGTACCTCTTGCCTCGACTCACACGATTATGGACCCACTTGGAACGGCAAAAAGGTGGCATTGGCATGCGGGGACCTGGTGAATCACAGATTGAGACGGACAGACGACTCATCACCCAAAAAATTACCCTGCTGAAGAAAAGGCTGGCAAAGATTGACAAGCAGATGGCAAGCCAGCGTGGCAACCGCGGTGCCTTGGTTCGCGTTGCCTTGATTGGCTACACAAACGTTGGCAAATCTACCTTGATGAACTCATTGGGTAAAACAGATGTGCTCGCAGAAGACAAGCTGTTTGCCACCCTGGATACCACCGTGAGAAAAATCGTGATTGGCAATTTGCCATTTTTGCTGACAGACACAGTGGGCTTCATTCGCAAGCTGCCTACGCAGCTGATTGAGTCCTTCAAATCCACCTTGGATGAGGTGCGTGAAGCCGACATGCTTATTCATGTGGTGGACGTGTCGCATGAGAGTTATGAAGGTCACATGGCAGCCGTTAACAAGGTATTGGTCGACATCAATGCGGACAACAAGCCCACCTTGACGGTGTTCAATAAAGTGGACTTATGGAAAGGCGAAACAAACGAAGAGGGCTTCACGCCCATCTTGGAAGACGTCATCAGTCGATGGAACAACGAGCTGGATGATGACTCCATCTTCATCTCTGCCACGACCAAGGACAACTTTGACAGCCTAAGAGAGTCATTGTATCGCATGGCAGGAGCCATCCACGGCAAGCGCTTCCCTTTTGAAGGCTACCTCTACTGAGATATCAGCAAAGTCAGCAAACCTTTCAGCATGACCTCTTCTTCAGAAGGGGCTTTTTTATCTAAATTTATTCAGCATTAAACATTAATTGATGAGATTCTTTAAGGCAAAAAAAAGAGAGCTCGCTCCAATAATGAGAATCATTGAAGAGGCTCAAGGGTTTTTAGCTAGTCATCATATCGATCAATGGCAAAATGGCTATCCAAACGAAGCAGCTATTCTTAGAGACTTACTGAATAATGAAAGCTTTGTCGTCGCATCAAACGATTCAACCCTTATCGGAACAGCAATGTTCTCTACAAGAAAGGAATCAACTTACATGACTATTGAAGGGAGCTGGATAACCAAAGCCAATGCAAAGTATGGGGTCATACACAGAATGGCTGTTACCAATGAATTCAGAAATAAAGGCGTTGCAAAATTCATTTTTGAGCAGTGTGAACAGCTACTCTTAAAAAACCATATAGATTCAATGCGGATCGATACGCATCAAGACAATCTAGCCATGCAAGGTTTGCTTAAGAAGTTAAAGTACACCTATTGTGGGGTCATTTATCTCGATGATGGTGATAAACGCCTGGCCTATGAAAAGCGTATGACTTGTTAACGCCATCTTCTGCCTTATCAAGGGTGCCCCTTGAGCTCTCTATTTGAATGCTGCAATGCCGGTGACATCCATGCCGGTAATCAGCAAATGAATGTCATGGGTGCCTTCGTAGGTCACCACTGACTCCAAGTTCATCATGTGACGCATGATGGGGTATTCACCAGTGATTCCCATGCCACCTAGCATTTGACGGGCATCTCTAGCAATGGTCAATGCCATGTCTACGTTGTTGCGTTTAGCCATGGAGATCTGAGGAGAGGTCGCCTTGCCTTCATTTTTTAATTGACCCAATCGGTAGGTCAAAAGTTGAGCCTTGGTGATCTCCGTGATCATCTCTGCCAATTTCTTTTGCTGAAGCTGGAAGCCCGCAATGGGTTTACCAAACTGGACTCGCTCTTTGGAATACCTCAACGCTGTGTCATAGCAGTCCATGGCTGCACCAATGGCGCCCCAGGCAATGCCGTAGCGCGCAGAATCCAAGCAGCCCAGTGGCGCACCAAGGCCCGACTTACCAGGTAGCAGGTTATGCTTGGGGACCTTGACGTTATTGAAGACCAATTCGCCGGTGGAACTCGCTCTCAAGCTCCACTTGTTGTGGGTTTCAGGGGTGGTGAATCCTTCCATGCCGCGTTCCACAATCAAACCATGAATGCGTCCCTTTTCATCCTTTGCCCATACCACAGCTACATGGCAAAAAGGTGAATTAGATATCCACATTTTTGCGCCATTGAGCAAGTAGTGATCCCCTTTGTCTTCAAAGTGGGTGGTCATGCCGCTGGGGTTGGAACCATGGTCTGGCTCTGTGAGACCAAAGCTTCCCAGGTACTCTCCGCTTGCCAACTTTGGCAAAAAACGCATGCGCTGCTCCTCAGATCCATAGGCATAGATCGGGTACATCACCAAGGATGATTGCACGGAACAGGTTGATCGAACCCCTGAATCGCCACGCTCAATTTCTTGCATCATCAAGCCATAGCTCATTTGATCCAGGCCAGCACCGCCATACTCCTCGGGGATGTAGGGACCAAAAGCCCCAATCTCTGCCAGTCCCTTCACCAATTGCTCAGGGAAGGCAGCGCGCTGTGCGTAATCCTCAATGATGGGACTGACATCGCGCTTGACCCATTCTCTGGTCGCATCACGAACCATTTTGTGCTCATCGCTAAGCAGGTCATCGAGTTGGTAATAATCGGGGGATACAAAGAGGTCTTGACGCATGGGGTAATTGTTAAGGGCTCAAAGGTAAGCAGGATAAGCCTTGCAACATGACCTGAGCCGCCGCAAACACTGCGACAACTACCCTATCAACGCAACTTAGGGTTGTTCTGATGGCGGTCTTTGTCTCTGGCACCCTTAGCTGTCATGCGGCGATCGAAGGCTGCTTGAAGGTCAGTGCCTGTTTGATTGGCCAGACAAAGCACGACAAAGAGAACATCAGAGAGTTCCTCACCAAGGTCCGCCTTTGCATCGGAGGGCTTCTCTGACTGCTCGCCATAGCGGCGGGCAATGATCCGTGCCACTTCGCCCACCTCTTCACTGAGCTGTGCCATGTTGGTGAGTTCATTGAAGTAACGCACACCAAAGTCTGCTATCCATTGGTCTACGTCACGTTGCAAACTTTTGATGGGTGCATTGTCTGAAGTTGGGGTTCTGCTGTCTGTTGTCATCATTCCTTGTTTTTTGAGTCAATGGTGATGGTTACCGGACCATCGTTGGTGAGTGTAATGGTCATATCCGCGGCAAATTTCCCTGATTTAACTGGGCGATTGCAGGTATGCCACAGTTCATCCAGAAAGGCTTCATACAAGGGCTCTGCCTCAAGACCTGGGGCAGACTTGTAATAGCTCGGGCGGTTGCCCTTTTTGGTGCTGGCATGGAGGGTAAACTGGGAAATGACCAGGATATCACCCTCCATGTCCATGACGGAACGATTCATCAGGCCATCAATGTCATCAAAGATCCGCATTTTACTAATTTTCTGCGCGATGTAGGTCAGGTCTGATGGCGCTTCGTTGGACTCCCATCCGGCCAGGACCAACAAACCTTTGCCAATGGAGGCATGGGGCTTGCCGTCAACAGCAACTGAGGCGGACAGAACGCGTTGAACCACCACCCTCATGAACCTGAATCTGATCCGTGATTGTCTTGGCGGTAGACCTCATCCAGCTCATCACCTGAAAGCATGCTGAGGTAAGACCGGTAACGGGTGGGTGCCAATTTGCCTTCCTCTGCCGCTGAACGCACAGCGCACGAAGGCTCTTCTGCATGCAGGCAGTTGCTAAATTTGCAATCGTCCTTCATGGCAAAAATTTCTGGGAAGTAGTGGCTGATTTCTGCAGATTCCATGTTCACCAAGCCAAATCCCCGAATTCCTGGGGTATCAATCACATAGCCTCCAACATCCAAAGGGTGCATCTGTGCAAATGTGGTGGTGTGCAGGCCTTGACCATGGGCTGCTGATATTTCTGTGGTTCGCAGGTCTAGCCCTGGCTGGATGGCATTGGCCAGGGTAGATTTCCCTACGCCGGAATGGCCACTCAATAAGCTGACCTTTCCTCTCAGCAAGTCAACCATGGCATCCAAGCCTTCTCCTGTGACAGCTGATACGCGAAGGCATGGATAGCCCGCGGTGCCATAGGCAGCTTCCCTGTATTGCAACTCTTCCATGGCAGCTTCGCCACAGAGATCAATCTTGTTGAAGACAATGACTGCGGGGATGTCATAGGCTTCCGTTGTGGCCAGAAAGCGATCCATGAATCCGTAAAGCGTTTTAGGTTCTGCGATGGTACAGATTAAAACTGCCTGATCCATGTTGGCTGCAATGACCTGTGTGCGTTTGCTGAGGTTCACCGATCGACGAATCAAATGGTTGCGTCGAGACAAAATTTCATGGATGACCCAGCGGCCATCAACCTCTGGCTTTGCCATAACCTTATCTCCTACTGCCACTGGATTGGTGCTTTTACTTCCCGCCAACCGAAGGGCTCCGCGAAGACGTGCATCCACCGTATTCCCGTCATCGAGCATGAGGCGATACCATGATCCAGTAGATTTTAGCACAAGTCCATTCATCGCAACAAAGTTATCTCATCGTAACAAACGTTATCGGGTTAAATTTGGCATGGTCTATGGTCACAGCAAGAAATCCTAATCATTGTTTCAATAACGCCATTTCATGAAAAAAATAGTCACCTTTTTCTTTGCATTAAGCCTGTTTCCCTTGCAAGCCATGGATATGCTTATCCTCAACTCTGGCAAGGCCTTTTCAGGTGAGGTGATCAGGGCAAGCAAGCGCAACCTCACCTTCAAAGCTGACAACAACACCTTTGTTATTCCCTTGAGTGACGTTGCTTTTGTTGGCCTAGATGACATCGCAAGCGACAACGATGACCCCAGCAAACTTTGCTTGGCTGCAAGCAATGACGCTCGCCTCAGAGGCCGGGTCTTCAACAACCTTCTTGCAGGAGGCATCTTTGGACCGCTAGCCATCGGGTATGATCTTTTGAAGAACTACCGACCAAAGGACGACTGGAAAGTGGTCCTCCACAGCTCCAATTCAAGACACTTCAATGACCCCACTTACTTGTATTGTTACAATCGACAAGCAAAGCTCCACGCGACGGTGGCCGCGGCAGTTGGCATGGTTGTGTGGCCCGTTTGGTACAGAAAATAACCCCATCAGATGTCTATTCACGTTAAGAACTTAAGTAAATCCTACGGCCAACAAAAGGCCTTGGATCAGGTGTCATTTGAAATCCCTAAGGGTCAGATTGTGGGGCTTTTAGGTCCTAACGGCGCAGGGAAGTCTACTTTGATGAAGATTCTCACGTCCTATTTACCACAAAGCGAAGGGATAGCCTTGGTTTGCGGAATGGACACGCAGGACAACAGCCTGAAGGTTCGTCAACGGATTGGCTACCTACCTGAACACAACCCGCTTTACCCTGACATGCATGTGTTAGCGTTTCTCCAATTTGTGGCTAAGATTCACAAGCAAGATAAAAGCAAGATCACAGATACCATCAGCAAGGTGGGGCTTGAGCCTGAACAGCACAAGAAGATTAAAGAGCTCTCCAAGGGTTACCGCCAACGCGTAGGCCTGGCAGCAGCTCTCATGCATGACCCCGATGTGCTCATTTTAGATGAGCCAACGACTGGTCTTGACCCCAATCAATTAACTGCCATCAGGGAGTTGATCATGGCCATTGGCAAGGACAAAACTGTGATACTGAGTACCCACGTCATGCAAGAAGTGGAAGCGATGTGTGATCGGGTGATCTTCATCAAGGCTGGAAAGATTCAACGAGATGACAGTGTGGAAAACATCACCAAGTCCAGCTCTATGGAGGAGGCTTTCCGATTGGCAACAGCTGATTGAGTGACCTTACATTCTTCGCTTGTTGACTATGCTAAATTTGACATTTTTTCATCAAAAAAGGCGCTTTTAGCGCCTTTTTTGTTTGATTATGGTCGATTTTAGACCTTTTTCCTAAAATACAGATCAATAGGAATACCCGTGAGATCGAAGTGTTTGCGGAACTGATTTTCAACAAATCGCTCATAGGGCTCCTTCACATATTGTGGCATATTGCAATACAAAACAAACTGTGGACGCTTGGTTGGAAGCTGCGAGATGAATTTGATTTTTACAATCTTGCCTTTGTACATGGGTGGAGGTCGCTCCTTAACAATGGGTAGGATGATGTCATTGAGCTTGGAGGTGCCAAGGCGGGTTGATCGGCGTGACTGCACTTCCATGCAAGTCTCAACGGCTTTCAATACACGCTGTTTTGAGATTGCTGAAGTAAAGATAATCGGGACATCAACAAAAGGGCGCATTTTTATGCGAACCTGCTCCTCAAACGTTTTCATGGTGTGGGTGTCTTTAGAAACCAGATCCCATTTATTGATCACGACAACCAGACCCTTTTTGTTGGTCAGGATGACATGCAGGATATTTTGGTCCTGGCTTTCAAATCCTTGAGTAGCATCGATGACCAGCATGCAGACATCTGAGTCTTCAATGGTTCGCACAGTGCGCATGTTGGAATAGAATTCCAGGTTTTCATTGACCTTGCCTTTTTTACGCATGCCTGCCGTGTCAAGCAGAACAAAGTCCATATCAAATTTATTGAAATGGCTGTTAACCGTATCTCTGGTGGTTCCAGCGATATCGGTCACGATGCTAACTTCCGCCTCAAATAAGGCATTGGTGATAGAAGATTTCCCCACGTTAGGACGGCCTACAATCGCCAACCTTGGCTTGCCTTCAAAGGGGTCGATTTCATCGCTTGATCCCGGTTCGGGAAAGTGAGCTACCAAGGCGTCCAGTGCATCTCCAGTTCCCAGTCCATTGATGGAGCTGACAGTCATTGGCTCGCCAAATCCCAAGGAATAGAACTCAGCAGCCTGCGCCATGCGTTCATGGGTATCCGTTTTGTTTGCGATCAAGACAATTGGCTTGGATTGCTTGCGAAGCAATCGCGCGATTTCTTGATCATCATGGGTGATGCCTGCTTCAACATCAACCAGGAACAATATGAAGTTGCACTCTTCTAAGGCAACCTCTACCTGACGGCGAATTTCCCCTTCAAATATGTCATCAGATCCTTCGATCCAACCACCGGTATCAACCAATGCAAAGGAGCGTCCTGCCCATTCTGCATGGCCATAGTGACGGTCACGCGTCACACCCGCTGTAGGGTCTACAATGGCTTCACGCCTTTGGACCAGACGGTTAAAGAGTGTGGATTTGCCCACATTGGGGCGGCCGATTATGGCGACAAGTGGCTTCATCAGTATCCGTATCGTTTAAGTTTCTCTGGATCATTTCTCCAGTTGCTATTGACTTTGACAAAGAGCTCTAAGTAAACCTGTTTGCCATAGAATAATTCAAGTTGACGGCGTGCAGCGGTGCCAACGGCTTTCAATGCCACGCCTTTGTGCCCGATCAAAATGCCTTTTTGTGATTCGCGAGCCACAACCAATATGGCACGTATGCGTAAAATCTTTGGCTCGTCTTTGAAGGAATCCACATCGACCTCAACGGAGTAAGGCACTTCTTTTTTGTAGCGGTTCAGTATCTGTTCACGAATGAATTCTGAGCAGATGAATCGATCGCTTCGATCAGTCAGCTGGTCTTTGTCAAAGTAGGCTGGCCCCTCGGACGAAAGCTCCAGCAAGCGCTTCAAAACATAGGAAAGGTTGAATCCTGTTTTTGCTGACATGGGAATGATTTCTGCTTTTGGCAAACGCTCAGCCCATAAAGCTGATTCATTTTCAAGTGTCTCCTGGTCATGCAAGTCGACCTTATTCAACAAAAGCAAAACAGGCACATCGGTGGTTTGCAGGTGCTTGTAAAGGCCTTCATGCTTCAATGGCCCTTCGCCCAATTCAACCACATACAGGAAGACGTCTGCATCGTCTTTTGAGCTGTGAACGGCATCTAGCATCGACTCTTGCAGGGCGTAGGCTGGAATCAAGACGCCCGGGGTGTCTGAGAATACCAACTGGTAATCAAAATTTTCTGTCTCCCCGTTCAGTATCCCAAAGATGCGATGCCTGGTGGTCTGTGCTTTGGGCGTGATGATGCTCAAGCGCTTTCCTACCAGGGCATTCGCCAGGGTACTCTTGCCTACATTGGGATGACCAATGATGTTGACAAAGGACGATTTATGGATTTTTGACATGCGGCAAAGGTCGGGATAAAGACCTGAGTATGTACGCGATTACTTGCTATTCACGTGAACTGCTATTCCATGGTCTATAAGCCATGAATTCCGACAAGGCAAGCTACTATATCAGGCATCCATTCACCCAATTTCACGCATGATTTCTAATGGCCGTGAATCATCCCCTGCTCCACCGGTGAAGTCGGGTACATCAACGCGTTGACCATGCATGGCTACCGACATTTCTGACAAGGGAGAGACGGCACTCCATAAAGCACCATCATAAACGTTGAGATCCAAGGGTTGCCCCAGGTTCATGCAGCGCACCAAGCGATGCATCATCACGAAGTCCATGCCACCATGTCCTTGTTTGTATTTGGCTTTGATGGCATCTAATTTTTCTAACATGGGATGACGGTAGCGTGATTGGTATTCTCCCCGTTCGCTCTCACTTAACCATTTGTGACCCCAGTAAACCAATTCACCTTTGTCGACATACAGACGACTGGGGTAGCCATCGTGCACGGCTGAGGTGCCAACAACTTTGTTGATGCGTGAATACGGTCTCGCCGTATGGACATCAAACTGCAGCAGGACTGTTTTGCCTTTCTGGGTTTTCATCAGGGTGTTATTCATGTCTCCACAAGCAAATTCAGACGAATCAACACCTGAAGAGGCGTTGAAGGCGTCCGACAGATTCTTTTCACGCGAACTCATGGATGTGAGGTGTTCAAAGCGATCACCTCGACCAATTCCCAGGTACATCGAAATAGGTCCGAGCCCATGGGTGGTGTAGAAGTTGCCATTTCGCACACGGTGGTGTTGCAGTCGCCATTGGTCTTGGTAGTAGTCACTTGATAGCATGTGTGCCCTGAGGTCATGCAAATAGGCGCCTTCTGCATGGGTGATGTCACCAAAGACACCCGAATCAATCATATTCAATACCCACAGTTCTTCGTCATTGTAGCAGCAGTTTTCAATCATGATGCAATGACGTTGCGTCTTCTCTGCAACGCTTACAAGCTCCCAACAATCGTCAAGGGTGTGAGCTGCTGGTACTTCCATGGCTACATGCTTACCTGACTCCATGGCCATCACTGCCATGGGGGCATGCCATTCCCAGGGGGTGACAATTAGCAACAGATCAACATCGTCTGATTTTGCCACGGCTTCCCATGCGTCCTTGTTTCCAACGACCTCCATGGCTTTGCTTGTCTGATAGGATGATAACCAAGTTGATGCTCGCGACACGTAATCTGCATTCAGGTCACATATGGCAGTGACTTGACAGTTGCCTTGTTCGATGTCGTGGGCCAGCATTTGCAAAAGAGTGTAACCTCTATTTCCCAGCCCCACAATGCCAATTCGAACTTGAGCAATAGGCGAATCAGCGTAACCTATCATAGATCCTGTGGCGGGTCGTTTTAAATCAGCAATGCTTGAGTTCAGTGCGTCTCCTAGCTCACTACCTGCTAGGCCTCGGGGCAATGTGGCAAAAGCGGCTCCACCAAGGAGGCTTTTAAGAAATACTTGTCTATTCATAAGGTCTGCTTAAAATTATACG
>TARA_B110000914_G_scaffold18816_1_pt1 | contig 21309 bp, 25 predicted proteins | sample TARA_B110000914 | Tara Oceans TARA_B110000914 (sample SAMEA4397983) | marine metagenome | biome: Polar Biome; feature: [MES] marine water layer (ENVO:01000295) within the mesopelagic zone...; material: water (ENVO:00002006), including particulate matter (ENVO:01000060) such as......
TTCCCAATTATCTAAAATCATTTTAGGCTTATTGTTAATGAAAACTTTATATTTTTGTCGCATGGTTAACTATGATGAAGATGCAAGACAAGTTGCAAAATTTTTATTGCAAATAAACGCAATTATTTTACAACCAAATAATCCTTTTACGTGGGCTTCTGGTTGGAAATCTCCAATTTATTGTGATAATAGAAAAGCTTTGTCTTTTCCACAAATAAGAACTCATATTAGAATGAAAATGTGTGAAATTATTAAAGATAAATATCCACATGCAAATGTCATTGCTGGTGTAGCAACTGGTGGAATTGCAATTGGATGCTTAGTAGCAGAAGAACTTGGACTGCCCTTTATATATGTTAGAGCATCTGCTAAAGATCATGGTAAAAAAAATCTTATTGAAGGATATTATAATCAAGGTCAATCAGTTGTTGTAATAGAAGATCTTATTAGTAGTGGAAAAAGTAGTCTATTAGCAGTCGAAGCTCTTAGAAATGAAGATTTAAATGTACGAGGACTGATTTCAATTTTCTCATATAGTTTTGATATAGCAGAAGATAATTTCAATAATTTAAATTGTGAGAAAATATCCTTATGTGACTATAAAACACTTTTAAATGAAGCAGTAAAATCCAACTATATTGACAAAAAAGACATAAAACTATTAGATAATTGGAGAAAAGATCCGTCAAAATGGAATAGATGATTTATCATTTTAAAAGTCCAGAAGCAACAACACATATTAGTGCCAAAGAATTTTTTATAAGATTCAGTAATCTAAATAATCTTAAAGATTTTCTTCCAAAAGAAATTAAAGAATTTCAATCTAATGAAGATAGTTGTAGCTTTAAAGTATCTAAACTACCAAAAATATCACTTGAAATAATTGAAAAAACTGAATATAATTTAATAAAACTCCAATCAAAAGACAGTAAGATTTTTTTTGATTTAAATTGTAAAATAAAGCAAGATATAGATAAAAATAAATGTAAAGTTACTCTTGGGATAGATATAAAACTTAACTTTATGATGAAAATAATGATAGAAAAACCTTTAAATCAATTGCTACAGGATTTAACAAGGCAAATAGGTAAAATTTAAAATAAAAATCTTATTTCATTTACAGAAAATTTTTTTTTCTTATTATCTTTTAAAAGGAGAATTAAGTTGCCATATTCATCAACATTTTGAATACGAGCATTAAATTTAAAATTATTTGTTTCAAATAATAAAAATCTATTCTTTAAATACAGTAAGTTATTATATTGATCTTTAAATAAATATTTTAATAAGTGTTGTTTATATCTAATTTCAAAACAAGATAAAAACTTCTCTTGAATCTCATGTAAATTATATTCACATTTGTTTTCTAAAGAAAGTGATGTTGCTAAAGGAGAATAACTATTAAAATTAATTTGATTAATATTAATACCAACTCCTACAACAGAAGTGTGAATTATTGAGTTTGAAACTATATTGTCAATAATAAAACCAGCTATTTTTTTATCCTTAACCATAATATCATTAGGCCATTTAATTGAGATATTTTCCTTAATATATAATGATATAAAATCACTGATTACTAATGAGACTAGCATACTAAAATTAAATTGATCAATTATATTAATATTATGCTTAAATAGGATACTAATTAATAGATTCTTTCCTCTTTCACTATCCCATTTCCTAGATTTTCTTCCTCTACCTAAAAACTGATAATCAGTAGTAACAACAATAGGAGTATTAAGCTTTGTAGTTTTATTTAATTCTAGAAGAAATTGATTAGTAGATTCAATTTCATTTAATATTATATGATTTTTAGTAAAAAAACTAGAAGACATCTGTAGATATTATTAGTAGAAAAAGTGTAGTTTTGCAAATGTAAATTTAACAATATTTATGCCAAAATTAAATCCAAAAAATAATGTTCTGTTAAAAGAGATTATAAATGGTATTAAAGAGATCAAAGGAAATAATATTATTTCACTTAATTTTTCTAATTTAGAAAATAGTATATGTGAATATTTTGTAATTTGTTCAGGCACATCCAATATACATGTTCAAGCAATACGAGAAAATGTTAGGAAAATTGTTATAAAAAAAACCAAACAAAAACCATGGAATGTTGAATCTGATAATAGATCTGAATGGATACTAATGGATTACTCAGATATAATATTACATATTTTTCAAGATGAAACAAGAACATTCTATAATTTAGAAGAATTATGGGCAGATGCAAATAAAATTCAACACAATTAATATATAATTAATGATAAATAAAAAATCTAATAACCAAAAAAATCTAAATCCAAAGAAATTTAAGTTTAAAATTTATTGGATATATGCAATAATATTTATTTTTTTTATAGGTATACAGCTATTTAATTCAGATGCTACAAAACCAACAAACTTTAAAGATTTTAATGATCAAATGCTTCAACAAGGTAAAGTTGAGAAAATCACAGTTATTAATAATGAAAAAGCTTTTATTTATATAAAAAGAGAATTTTTATCTGAAGAAGAATTTAAAAATGTTAGTAAAAAAACTTTTGGAGAATCACAGAACTTAGGCCCACATTTTTATATTAATATAGGATCTGTTGATAATTTTGAAAAAAAGTTAGGAAATGCTCAAAAAGATTTTGATGAAGAAGAAAAAATTGGTGTAGAATATAAAAAGAAAACAGATTATTTTGGAGATATTTTCTGGTCTATAGCACCTTTTGTATTATTTATTGGAATTTGGATATTTATAATGAAGAGAATGAGTGGAGGTGGTGCAGGAGGCGGACAAATTTTTAGTATTGGAAAAACAAAAGGTAAACTTGTAGATAAAGCAAATATTAAAGTAACATTTAAAGATGTTGCTGGTTTGGAAGGGGCGAAAGAAGAAATTAGTGAAATTGTAGATTTTTTAAAGAAGCCTGGTAAATACACAAAACTTGGAGGAAAAATCCCTAGAGGAGCAATGTTAATTGGACCTCCTGGAACTGGTAAAACATTACTTGCAAAAGCTGTTGCTGGAGAAGCTAAGGTTCCTTTCTTTTCTCTATCAGGATCTGATTTTGTAGAAATGTTTGTAGGTGTAGGAGCATCAAGAGTAAGAGATTTATTTAAACAAGCAAAAGAGAAAGCTCCTTGTATTATATTTATTGATGAAATTGATGCTATAGGTAGAGCAAGAGGTAAAAATGCTATGACTGGTTCTAATGATGAACGCGAAAATACTCTAAATCAATTATTAACAGAGATGGACGGTTTTGGTACAAATTCTGGAGTAATAGTAATGGCTGCAACAAACAGAGCTGATATTTTAGATAAGGCACTTACAAGAGCAGGAAGATTTGATAGACAAATTTATGTTGATCTTCCTGATGTTTCAGAGAGAAAAGAAATATTTAATGTTCATCTAAAACCTATAAAGCTAGGAAAAGATATAGATGTTAATTTTCTTGCAAGACAAACCCCTGGTTTTTCAGGAGCAGATATTGCAAATGTATGTAATGAATCTGCTCTTATTGCAGCGAGATCATCAAAAAATAGTGTAGAAAAACAAGATTTTCTTGATGCAGTTGACAGAATAATTGGAGGTTTAGAAAAAAAATCAAAAATTATTTCTCCAAATGAAAAGAAAACTATTGCATTTCATGAAGCAGGACATGCTGCTATTAGCTGGGTTTTAGAACATGCAGCCCCATTGATAAAAGTAACAATTGTTCCAAGAGGAAGGTCATTAGGTGCTGCTTGGTATTTACCTGAAGAAAGACAACTTACAACTACAGAACAAATGTTAGATGAGATGTGTGCTGCACTAGGAGGAAGAGCTGCAGAAAGATTGTTCTTTAAACAAATATCAACTGGTGCTCTTTCAGATCTTGAGAAAGTTACAAAGCAAGCTTTTGCTATGGTAAGTATATATGGTTTAAGTGACAAGGTAGGAAATATTTCATATTATGATTCATCAGGACAAAATAGCGGATTTACTAAACCTTACTCTGAAGAAAGAGCAAAATTAATTGATGAAGAGGTAAGTTCTTTAATTGAAAATCAATTCAAAAGAGCATTAAAAATTCTAAAAGATAATAAAGAAAAGGTTCATCAACTAGCAGAAGCACTTCTTAAGAAAGAGGTTATTTTTAAAAATGATTTAGAAAAAATATTTGGAATTAGAAAATGGAAATCTTACTCTGAAGAACAACTTAAAGAAACAGATAAGAAAAAAATTAAAAGAAAAAAATAATATTTAATTTATGGATGATGATTGGTCAATCGTTTACTCAACACCAGATATCTTTAAAGCTGAAAATATTAAAAATATGTTACTCACAAATAATATACAAACTATCCTAATGAACCAAAAAGATTCATCATATCATTTTGGTATAGTTCAAGTTTATACAAAAAGAAAAGATATTGAAAAAGCAAAACAGCTAATTTCTGAATGATTTCTAATAATACCATTAAGAGAGGAAGTTATGGCTTGTTGTTTATCATTTTAATGTGGTTCGGCACCTCTTTCTCAAATATTTCTTTTCATATATTATATATCATAATTTTTGTTATTTGTATTAAGGAAATGTTTCATCTTACTAAAAATAAAAATAGAATATTAGGTTCAATATATGTGTTGATTCCAATGATCATAATACATCTCTTTGATTATAATAATGGATATAATAACTCTTTACTATTATTCATATATATATTAACATGGACTTTTGACACTTTCGCTTATATAATCGGAATTAAAATTGGTAAACACAAAATATTTCCATCTATATCTCCAAATAAATCATGGGAAGGGTTCTTTGGAGGATGGAGCTTAACAATAATAGCATGTATTGTAACAATAGAATTTACTGAACTTATAACAACACTTGAAGATATTAATCCATATTTAATAGCAATTATTCTACCTTTTACAGCAACATTAGGAGATTTTATAGAATCATATATTAAAAGACAGGCTGGAGTAAAAGATTCAGGAACTTTTATACCTGGACATGGAGGCATGCTTGATAGAGTAGATGCATTAATGATAACAATACCAGTTCTATATATATATATAAAATTAGTATAAAATAATCTACCATCATAAAATGATAATACATAAAGAAGGTTATAAAATAATAATTAACCAAATATTAATTATCCTTTTTACAATTCTAATTATTAATTATAGTTGGATATCTAATGTAATCTTATCAATTCAAATTATTCTATTGATGCTAACTCTTAATTTCTTTAGAGTGCCGAAAAGAGTTTTTAAACAACAAGAAGGATTAATTTATGCTCCATGTGATGGGAAAGTAGTTGTCATAGAGGAAACACAGGAAAAAGAATATTTTAAAGATAATAGAATTCAAGTTTCAATCTTTATGTCACCACTAAATGTCCATAATAATCTTTACCCAATAAGTGGTGTAATAAATTATACTAAATATCACAAAGGGAAATTCCTTGTAGCATGGAATCCAAAATCATCAACAGATAATGAAAGAAGTTCTGTTGTTATTAAAAATAATAAAATAGAAATCCTTTGTAGACAAATTGCTGGTGCAGTTGCAAGAAGAATAGTAACATATGCAAAAAATCAAATTACTATTAAATCTTGTGAAGAATTAGGGTTTATTAAATTTGGCTCTAGAGTTGATGTTTTTCTACCAGTTGGCACTAAAATAGTAACAGAATTAAATGAAAAAGTAAAAGGAGGAATAAGCATCATAGCTAAATATTAAAATTAATTTTATTTTAATATATTTGCTATATAAACAATAAAATATTAAAATCATGAAAAAAATAACAACATTATTTATAGCACTATTTTTTATTACTTCTTACTCAATTACTGCACAGGATATTCCAACTGCAACATCTGAATCTACAAAAGAAGTGACAAAAATTGAATGTCAAGATAAGGATAATACAAAAACAGCTAAAAAATTAAATGGATTTAATTTTAAGAACTATAAAAAATCAAGCTGCTCTGGATCCTCAAAAAAATCTTCTTGTTGTACAAAAAAAGAGGTAAAGAAATGTGGTGATTCTTGTGCTAAAGCATGCTGCACAAAAGAAGAGGTAAAGAAATGTGGTGATTCTTGCACTAAAGCATGTTGTGTAAAAAATAATAATTCTTCCGGAATTTATTCTAATGAAAAAACGATGTATCGAGATGCTGAAAGAAGAGTAAGATTAGCAATTGCTAATAATGAAATTACTGCTAAAGAAGGTTATGAAAGATTAAAATTAATCAAGTCAGAAACTAAGACTCCTACTCTACCTCCAACTCATGCGGAAATAAAGAAAACATCAGAATAACTTTTTTTATTAACAAACACTAAGCCACTAATAAATAGTGGCTTTTTTTATTCTATGGAATTTATTAATAAAAATATAGAGGATTATATCTCAAATCACTCTAATCAAGAGACAGACTTATTATCACAACTAAATAGAGAAACATGGGCAAAAGTTCTAATGCCGAGAATGCTCTCAGGTCATATACAAGGCAGAGTATTATCACTATTTAGTAATATCATTAAACCTACTAATATTATTGAAATAGGCACGTATACAGGCTATTCAGCTCTTTGTCTATCAGAAGGTATAAAGGAAAATGGAGAGATTCATACAATTGATATAAATGAAGAACATACATTAATAGCAGAAAAATATTTCAAAAAATCTAAATTTTCTAAAAATATTATCCAACACGTAGGAAAAGCATTAGATATTATTCCAAAAATTAATAAAAGATTTCAACTTGCTTTTATTGATGCAGATAAAGAAAACTACTCTAAATATTTTGATCTTTTAATAGATAAAATTGATGTTAATGGTATTATTATTGCTGATAATGTGCTTTGGAGTGGGAAGGTAATAAAGAAACCTATGGATAATGAAACAAAAGAATTAGATTTATATAACAAAAAAGTAAATTCTGATCTAAGAGTAGAGAATATTTTATTATCAGTAAGAGATGGCTTAATGATATGTAGAAAAATATCATAATATTGACATAATATATATGGTTGATTTTACAAATATTAAAAGAGCATTTGCCGATAAATCTAATACTGATCTAAACAGAGCATATTTTCTTTTTAAAACTATAAGTAGTCCAAGAATTTCATCATTACTAACCAATTTAGTAAAGTTTGCATTACTAATTAGATTTCCAATTACTAAAATTATAAAAATCACAATTTACAAACACTTTTGTGGAGGAGAAACAATAATTGATAGTAAAAAAACAATTGATAAATTATGGAAATCATCAATAGGAACAATATTAGATTATTCAGCTGAAGGTAAACAAAAAGAAATTGATTTTAATAATGTTCTAAATGAAACAATAAAAGTCATAAGAGCATCTAGAGAAAATAAAAAAATACCATTTGTAGTATTCAAATTTACAGGACTAATAAAATTTAATATTCTAGAGAAATTAAATAATAATAATAATAATAATATTCTAAATGATAATGATCAAGTAGAGTATAATGCCTTTAAAGAGAAATTAAATATAATTTGCAAGGAGATGGTTTTAGCTAAGACACCATTATTAATAGATGCTGAAGAAAGCTGGATTCAAGACTCAATAGATAAGATTGTTCTTGATTTAATGAAAAAATATAATCATGATAAAATACTTATATACAATACCCTGCAATTTTATAGACATGATAGAATTAAATACGTAAATACAATCTTAAAACAATCAAAAAAAGAAAATTTTAAATTAGGTTTAAAACTTGTTAGAGGAGCATATCATCAGCAAGAAATAGAAAGAGCAAAACAAAAAAACTACTTACCCCCTGTTCATCTAAAAAAAGAAGATACTGATAAAGATTTTAATGAATCAATAAAAATTTGCCTAGATAATATAGATCATATATCGATTTGTGCAGGAACTCATAATGAAGAGAGCTCAAAAATTCTCATTAAGTTAATGAAAGAAAGAGGTTTGAAAAATAATGACAAACGTATATATTCATCTCAATTACTTGGCATGAGTGATAACATATCATACAATTTATCAAATGAAAATTTTAATGTCAGTAAATATGTTCCTTATGGCCCAGTTAAAGATGTAATTCCATATCTAATAAGAAGAGCTGAAGAGAATACTTCAATATCTGGACAAATGGGAAGAGAATTGATAAATATTATAGATGAAAAGAAAAGAAGAAATAGTTAGTCATTACAAACTGAATCTTGATCTAAAATATTAATATTTAAAACGCTTACATTTTGCTCAGTATCACAGAATTCAAATAAAACCTCATAAATCTCATTATTGATTTCATTTTCAATAAGATAAAGCTTACATGGAGAGCTCTTCTTGTCGCTTTTTGAAAAATTTACTTCCCCCCCATCTAAAATAGTTAAAACATCCTCTTTAGACAATACATAGTGTAATAACTGACATTCAGATTTAGCAGAAAAAACTGTAGCATCAGATCTTAAATGATAAAGCACTCTTTCATCTAAATCAAAATAATCAACATAATGATAGAAAGTGTCTTTTAATCTATTCTCTGGTCCTAAAGAAAGAAAGAAAATACTAATTATAGCACCCAAACCAAACAACAAAAATCTTTTTAACATATCAGTTATCTAAATTAATATTTTCTACAACAATTTTCCTCATAGAACCTTCCAAAATCATCTCTATTTTAACATATGCAGTTGGCAGAAGTTCTTCGATTATTTCAGGCCATTCAATAAAACAATATGAAGAGCTAAAGATATATTCTTCATATCCGATATCAAATATTTCATTTTTGTTATTTGTTCTAAAAAAATCAAAATGAAAAACAGATGATTCTTCTAAAGTTTTATATTCATTTACGATTGAAAAGGTTGGACTTGACACTATATCAATAACATTTAGTGATGAACAAAAAGATTTAATAAATGTTGTTTTTCCAACACCCATCTTACCATAGAGAAGAAATAAATTTGAATTAGCAAAATTTAAAATTTCATCTGTAATATCAGATAACCTACTCTCATTTTTAACTAGAAAATTAAGATTCATTATTTTGATTCTAATGTTATAATGGGTAAAAGCATCTCTTCTAATGATACTCCACCATGTTGATATGTGTTTTTATAATAATTAACATATTTATTATAATTATTCTGATAAACAAAATAAAGATCCTCCTTTGCAAAAATATACTTGCTACTAATATTCTGTTTAGGTAAATAAAAATCTATTGGATCATTCATTTCAAATACATCGTTAGATATATAATTTAAATTTTTACCATGTTTATATCTTAAGTTAGGATTAACATTTCTATCTCCAATAACCTTAGAGGGTTTATTAACATTAATAGTTCCATGATCTGTAGTAATCACCAATTTAGCACCTTGTTTAGCAATTTTAGCCATAATATCATTTAAAGGAGAATGCTCAAACCAGGAAGCTGTTAATGACCTATAAGCTGAATCATCATCAGCTAACTCCTTAATAACTTTCATGTCAGTTCGAGCATGAGATAACATATCAACAAAATTATATACAATAACATTTAAATCATTATGTTTCATATTATCAATTCTATTAATCACCTTTCTACCAAAATCTATATTTGTAATTTTTGTATATGATGATTTAATATTATTATAATCTAATCTCTTTAGTTGATCAACTAGGAATTCTTCTTCAAACATATTCTTACCTCCTTCATCTTCATCATTTAACCATTTATTAGGATATTCTTTTTGAATTTCAGAAGGTTTAAGACCTGAAAAAATTGAATTACGAGAATACTGAGTTGCAGTTGGTAGAATACTTAAATATAAATGATCTTCAATAATTCTAAATTTCTCTAAAATCTTATTTTCTATAACTTTCCATTGATCATATCTCAAGTTATCAATTAATAACATATATACAGGAGATTCAGTATTAATAAGTGGAAAAACCTTTTCTTTCATTAAATTATTTGAAAGCAAAGGACTATCAACATCATTAATCCAATCCTTATAATTATTCTTAACAAACCTAAAAAATTGAGAGTTTGCTTCAGATTTTTGCATGGAAATTATTTCATCAATACTATTATCTCTTGATTGAGAAAGCTCTAACTCCCAAAAAACAATTTTTCTATAAACATCATACCAATCATTGATAGATAGACTAGAAGATAATTGAAGTGAGATATTTCTAAATTCTTGTTGATAGTTTTTAGTGATTTTTTCATCAACTAATCTAGATGATTCCAAATTTTTCTTAATTGAAAGTAATATTTGACTTGGATTAACAGGCTTAATAAGATAATCAGATATCTTAGATCCAATAGCTTCTTCCATAATACTTTCTTCCTCGCTTTTAGTAATCATTACTACTGGAATAATTTGATATTTATCTTTTATAATATTAAGAGTTTCTAAACCAGATAAACCTGGCATATTCTCATCAAGAAAAATTAAGTTAAAATGATTATTTTCTAGAATATCTAAAGCTTCATCACCACTTTTAGCAGTATATAGATCATAGCCTTTAGATTCCAAATAAATAATATGTGGTTTTAGTAATTCAATTTCATCATCAACCCAAAGTATTTTATTCATATTTATAAATTTAATTATTTTACAAAAATTAAAAAAAAACAGCTATTTTCGATCATGCATTCAAAAAAAAGAGCAAAAATAATTAATGATCCTATTTATGGATTTATTGAAATAGAGTCAGGAATCATAAATAGTCTGATTAACCACCCTTATTTTCAACGACTTAGAAGAATATCTCAACTTGGATTATCTTACTTAGTCTACCCTGGTGCTCAACATACAAGATTTCAACATGCCTTAGGATGTCTTCATCTAGTATCTAAAGCGACACAACAATTACTAAAAAAAGGCCATAAAATAAACCAAGAAGAACAAGAAGCAGTTAAAATTGCTATACTTCTTCACGATATTGGTCATGGACCATTTTCTCATGCATTAGAAAGAACACTTGTTGCAAATATAAGTCATGAAGAATTATCATTAATTTATATGCATAAGTTAAACGAAGAATTTAATGGAAAATTATCATTAGCTATCAAAATATTTAAAAATAAATACAAAAAAAAATTCCTTCATCAATTAGTTTCTTCTCAATTAGATATGGATAGGCTAGATTATCTTAAAAGAGATAGTTTTTTTACTGGAGTTACAGAAGGAAATGTAGGGGTTGAAAGGATTATAAGTATGTTAGATGTAAAGAACGATAATTTAGTAATTGAAGAAAAAGGTATCTATTCAATAGAAAAATTTATCATTGCTAGACGATTAATGTATTGGCAAGTATATTTACATAAAACAGTAATTTCTGCAGAGAATATGCTAATTCAACTTTTAATGAGAGCAAAGTATCTTATTAGAAATTCAGAAAAAATTTATATATCAAGTAATTTAAAGAAATTCTTATGTAATGACATTAAACTTAATGATTTTAAAGAAGACAATAAGTTACTAAATAATTTTTCGCAATTAGATGACTCAGAAATTTATTCTGGCCTAAAATATTGGAGTCAAAATAAAGATTTTGTTCTATCTAAGCTATCAAATGACATATTAAATAGAAATATACTAAAAATTAAAGTTCAGAAAAATATATTTAACAAGAAACATATAAAATTATGCATTACAAAAATGATGAATAATGAAAAAATATCTAAAGAAGAGGCTGAATATTTTATCTTCTCTGATAAAGTAAGTAATAGCCTATATTCAATAGGCAATTCTAATATTAATATACTTTTTAAAAATGGTGAAATAAAAGATTTATCAAAGTCATCAGATCAATTTAACTTAGTAGCTTTATCTAAAACAATAAATAAATACTTTTTATGTTCTCCAAAAGAATATATAGTTAATTAAAGATTTATAAATTTGACATATGGAAATTACTATTAAGAAATTAGCTAGTTTATTAAGTGGAAAAATTATTGGCAATGAAAACAAAAAAATATTTCAACTAGCTAGAATAGATGATTGTAAAGATGGAGATATCGGGTTTATTTCAAATCCTTTATATCATAAGTATATTTATACTACAAAAGCTTCATGTGTTATTGTAGATTATGATTTCAAACATGATAAAGAGTTAAAACCAACACTATTAAAAGTTAAAGATTCACATCTAGCTTTATCAATAGTTGCTAATCTATTTAAAAAACATCAAAAACTAAATAGAAGTGTTTCAACAAGAGCATTTATCTCAAATTCTTCAATAATTAATTCAGATATTCATGTTGGGCATTTTACTTCTATAGGTGAAAATTGTGTAATTGAAAAAAACGTTACAATATTTAATAATTGTACAATCGGAAACAATGTTAAGATTAATGCAAATTCAATCATATATTCTTCTGTTAATATCTGTAACGATACTATAATTGGCGAAAATAATATAATACATGAAGGAGCTGTAATAGGTTCAGATGGATTTGGATTTGCCCAAGTTAAAAAAGAACTAAAAAAAATTCAACAAATAGGTAATGTTATTACTAAAAACCATGTTGAAATTGGAGCAAATACTACTATAGACAGAGCATCAATAGGGTCAACTATAATTAATAATGGTGTGAAATTAGATAATTTGATTCAAATAGGACATAATGTTGAAATTGGTGAAAATACAGCAATTGCTGCATTAACTGCGATTGCAGGATCAACAAAAATTGGTAAAAATTGTCTAATTGGTGGTCAATGCGCAATAACAGGTCATATAAAAATTGGCAACAATGTTAGAATTGCAGGTAATAGTGGTATTGCATCTAATATAAAAGATAATCAAACAATACAAGGAGAATTTGCATTCAACAAGCAAGATTTTCAAAGATCATATATTTTATTTAAACGACTACCAAAAATTGTAGACAGATTAAATAATCTAGAAAAAGATCAATATAAAAAGGAATGAAACAACAAACAATCTGTAAGGAAATTAATATATCTGGAGTTGGAATACATACAGGAATAAAATCAACCCTCACACTATTACCACTTAAAGAGAATTCAGGAATTATTTTCCAAAGAACAGATCTTCCAGGAAATCCAATGATTGAAGCAAAATTTCAGAATGTATTCTCAACCAAAAGAAGTACTAATATTAGAAAAAAGAATGCAGAAGTATACACTATTGAACATTTATTAGCAGCTATTACAGGTGCTCAGGTTGATAATTTACTTATTAAAATTAATAATTTAGAGGTTCCAATATTAGATGGATCCTCAAAACTATTCACAAATTGTATAAAGAAAGCTGGCATTAAAAAGCAGAATAAAGAAAAAAAGTACCTTAAAATTGAAAAGAAATTCTTCTTTAAAGATAAAATTTCAGGATCTTCATATCTAGTTGAACCAGCAGAGAAACTAAATATAAAAGTAGAATTAGAGTATAAATCAATATTTCTTAAAAATCAAATTGCTGAATTAGAAGATATTAATAAATTTGAAGACGATATTTCTTGCTGTAGAACTTTTAGTTTCTTACATGAAATTGAAGATCTAATTAAAAATGATTTAATAAAAGGTGGAGATCTTGATAATGCAGTTATAATTATTGATAAGAAAGCTAATAACAACATTAAAGAATATCTAAATAAAAAATTTGGAAGAAAAAATATAACTTTTAAACTAGGTCAATTATTAAATAAAAAAGAATTACATTATAAAAATGAACCTGCAAGGCATAAATTACTAGATGTAATTGGAGATTTTACTCTTTTAAGCTCTAATATACAAGCTAAAATTACTTGTTTTAAGCCGGGACATAAGAATAACATAGAATTCGTAAAAAAATTAAATAATATTATGATTGAAAATAACAGAAAAATAGCTCCAAAAATTAATTTTGATGAAAAGCCGTTTTATAATTTGGATCAGATAAAAGAGATTTTACCACATAGAGAACCTTTTATTTTTATTGATGAAATCAGAGAACTTGGAGATGATTATATAATAGGCATAAAATATGTTAAACCTGAAGAGGAATACTTTAAAGGTCATTTCCCGAATGAACCAATTATGCCTGGAGTTTTACAATTAGAAACTATGGCGCAAGCTGGAGGAGTATTAATTTTAAATACTGTTGAAAACCCTGAAGAATATTTAACATTTTTTATGAAAATAGATAATGCAAAATTTAAAAAGAAAATTATCCCAGGAGACATTATAATATTTAGGTTAAATCTAATATCTCCAATTAGAAGAGGATTATGCCATATGCATGGAAAAGGCTTTGTAAATGGTGAAATAGTAGTGGAAGCTGATCTACTAGCACAAATTGCTAAGAAAAAATAAATGCACCGTACATTATCATATATTGATCCACTAGCTAAACTAGCAAAAAATGTTGTTGTTGAGTCATTTGTTTCTATAGAAAAAAATGTTGAAATTGGAAGTGGAACATGGATTGGATCTAACGTGACAATTATGGAAGGTGCAAGAATTGGAAAAAATTGCGAAATATTTCCTGGAGCAGTTATTTCCGCAATACCACAAGATTTAAAATTTAAAGGTGAAGATTCATTAGCTATTATTGGAGATAATACAATAATTAGAGAATGTGCAACTATTAATAGAGCAACTAATGCAACAGGAAAAACAATAGTTGGTAAAGATTGTTTAATTATGGCATATGCTCATATTGCCCATGATTGCATAATTGGTGACCATTCAATTATTGTCAATAATGTAGCTCTAGGCGGCCATGTAGAAGTAGGTGAATATGCTATAATAGGTGGCTTATCAGCTATTCATCAATTTGTAAAAATAGGAAAACACACAATGATTTCAGGTGGATCTCTAGTAAGAAAAGATGTCCCTCCATATGTTAAAGCTGGAAGAGAGCCATTATCATTTATTGGAATAAATTCTATTGGTTTAAGAAGAAAATTTTTTACAGAAGAAAAAATCGAAGAGATTCAAAATATATACAGGTTTCTATATCAAAAAAACTTTAATAATACACAAGCAATAAATCAAATAGAAATAGAATTTAAAGCTTCAGAAATAAGAGATGAAATCATATCTTTTGTTCGAAATTCTGGAAGGGGAATAATGAGAGGTTATAATCAAAACAAATAATATATGGGAACTACAGCTGACTTTAGAAATGGACTATGTATTCAATTTAATGGAGACCCCTGGAAAATTGAGTCTTTCCAACATGTTAAACCTGGCAAGGGACCTGCATTTGTAAGAACAAAAATTAGAAATCTCAATACTGGGAGATTGCTAGAAAATACATTTACATCTGGTGTTAAAATAGAGATTATAAGAATTGAAAACAGAAAATACCAATTTCTATATTCTGAAGGTAATGATTATCATCTGATGAATAATGATGACTATGAACAAATTACATTACAAAAAGATTTTATTAAAAATTCAAACTTACTTAAGGAAGGAGAAAATATTGAAGTTTTATTTCATGCCGATCAAGGTTTACCTTTATCAGCATCATTACCTACTCATATCATTCTTAAAATTGAACATACTGAACCTGGAATAAAAGGAAATACGGCTACAAATACCTTTAAACCCGCTACAACAGAAACAGGAGCCTTAATTCAGGTCCCTCTATTTATAAATGAAGGAGACAAGATTAAGATTGATACGATGAAAAATATATATCTTGAAAGAGTTAAGTAATTGACTAAACTATTATATTACTAAAAAAATCTTTTTACAAAATGAAAAAACACAATTTTAGCGCAGGACCATGCATTCTTCCTGAAGAAGTGCTTTATAAAGCTTCTCAAGCTATTTTAAATTTTAATAACAATAACCTTTCATTAATTGAAATTTCACATAGAAGCGCATCATTTATCAACGTCATGAATGAAGCGAAAAGCCTTGTTAGAGAACTTTTAAATATTCCTAAAGGTTATTCCATTCTTTTTCTGCAAGGAGGCGCAAGCTTAGAATTTCTTATGACTCCATATAACTTACTATCATTAAACGGCACATGTGGATATATAAATACTGGTATTTGGTCAAAGAAAGCTATTAATGAGGCAAAATCAATTGGTACAACTTTAATTATTGCTGATTCCTCAGACAAAAACTACAGCTATATTCCTAAAAATATTAATAGTCAAGAACAACTTGATTATTTACATTATACATCCAATAATACAATATATGGAACACAATTTAAAGATTATCCAAAAACAGATTCAATACTTGTTTGTGATATGTCATCAGATATTTTTAGTAAAAAAATTGATATTAGTAAATTTGGATTGATATATGCTGGCGCGCAAAAAAATATGGGACCTGCAGGAACAACATTAGTTATAGTTAAAGATAATATTTTAGGTAAAACTGGCAGAAAAATACCTACTATGCTAGACTACACTACACATATAAATAAGGATAGTATGTTTAATACTCCTCCTGTATTTTCTATTTATGTATCTATGTTAACTCTTAAATGGTTGAAAGGAAAAGGTGGAGTAGAATATATTGAACAAATAAATAATCAAAAAGCACAAAAACTTTATAAAGAAATTGATAGAAATGTATTATTTAAAGGATTAGTTAAAGATAAAGATAGATCAAATATGAATGTAACATTTAAGTTAAATAACAAAGAGCTTGAATCTGTTTTTGACTCATTGTGTAACACAGTAGGTATTAATGGACTTAAAGGTCATCGATCAGTTGGTGGTTATCGCGCGTCATTATATAATGCTTTACCATTAAAAAGTGTAGAAGTTCTAGTTAAAACAATGCAAAATTTAGAAAAAAACAACAAATGATAAATATCTTAGCAAATGATGGAATCTCAATCTCAGGAATTGAAAAACTTGAAAGAGATGGTTTTAATGTAGATACAGATAGTGTTTTACAAGATGAACTTGCAGATGCAATAAACAAAAGAAAAATATCAGTTATTCTTGTAAGAAGTGCAACTAAAATTACAAAAGAAATTATAGATAAATGCCCTAATCTTAAAATAATAGGCAGAGGTGGCGTAGGTATGGATAATATAAATGTTATGTATGCCGAAGAAAAAGGAATTTTAGTTATCAATACTCCTGCTGCATCATCATCATCAGTTGCAGAATTAGTATTTGCACATCTTTTTGGGATGGTAAGATTCTTATATGCATCAAACCGTCAAATGCCAATAGAAGGAGATAGTAATTTTAAGGCACTAAAAAAATCTTTTTCAGGAGGAAAAGAATTAAAAGGAAAAACCTTAGGGATTATTGGATTTGGTAGGATTGGTCAAGAAGTAGCAAAAAGAGGAATAGGACTTGGTATGAATGTCATAGCACATGACAAATTCACAAAGGAAGCCAATATAACAATCAATTTCTTTAATGGCGATAAAAAAACATTTACAATAGAAACTCAAGGAATTAATGATATTCTTAAAAATGCAGATTTTATAACATTACATATTCCCAAAATTAGTGACAAAGCTGTTATTGGAGCAAAAGAAATTGGGATGATGAAAACAGGATCTGGAATTATTAATACTTCTAGAGGCGGAATAATTGATGAGACTGCTTTAATGTTTGCTTTAGACAAACAAAAACTTTCATATGCAGGTCTTGATGTATACGAAAATGAACCCACACCGAGCATACACTTAGTAATGCATAGCGGCATCTCATTAACTCCTCATATAGGAGCAGCAACTTTAGAAGCTCAAGATAGAATTGGAATTGAATTAGCTGAACAAATAATAACTTATTTTAAATAATATGTCAATATTTATTCCTTTTAAAGCATATCTACCTAATGAAAAATATACGAAAGAGATTGTATCTCGTCCCTATGATGTTTTAAATGCTAAAGAAGCTAAAGATGAAAGTAAAGGAAAAGCTAACAGTTTTTATCATGTTATAAAGCCTGAAATAGATTTTCCAGATAATATAGATTATTATAGTGCGAAAATCTATCAAAAGGGCAAAGATAATTTTGACAAGCTAGTGGAAAATGGAATGATGAAACAAGATAAATCTAATAACTTTTATGTTTATCAACTAATAATGAATGGACATAAACAAACAGGTATAGTAGGTTGTTGTGCAATAGATGATTATTTTAATAATACAATTAAGAAACATGAGTTAACAAGGAAAGATAAAGAAGAAGACAGAAAAAATCATATTAGATATAGTAAGTTAAATTATGAACCTGTATTTTTTGCATATCCTAAAGTAAATGATATTGATTCTATTGTAGATAAAATAAAGAACAAAGAATCGACATATGATTTTGTAACTGAAGATAATATCCAACACACTCTATGGACAATTAATGATAATAAAATTAAAATACTAATTCAGAAAATTTTTAGAGATAAGGTTCCTAATATCTATGTTGCTGATGGTCACCATCGAACTGCAGCTGGTGCTTTAGTTGGTAAAGAATTGAGAGATAAAGCAGGTGGAAATGCTAATGATGGAAAACATTATAATTATTTTATGGCAGTATTATTTCCTGATAACCAATTAAATATCATTGATTATAACCGAGTAATACGTGATATGAATGGATTAGAACCTTCTTCATTACTAGAAAGATTATCTCAAAAATTTAATATAACCAGAATAGAAGAAAGTTATAAACCTAAAGAACTACATCATATAGGAATGTATCTTGATAAGAAATGGTATAAATTAGTAATTAAAGACGGATTATTTGATGCGCAAGACCCTGTTGATGTATTAGATGTTACTATATTATCAAAACAAATACTAGAGCCAATATTAGATATTAAGGATCTTAGATCAAATACAAGAATAGATTTTGTTGGTGGAATCAGAGGTATTAATGAGCTTGAAAAACGTGTTAACTCAGGAGAAATGAAAATAGCATTCGCATTGTATCCTGTAAGTATGCAACAAATTATGGATATTTCTAATAATAATATGATTATGCCTCCTAAAGTAACTTGGTTTGAGCCAAAATTAAGAAGTGGTTTAACTGTTTACAGTTTATTATAATGCTTATTACTAATAGGTTAAAAGAAATTAATAAAAAAATATCTAGTAATCTATCATTAGTAGCAGTATCTAAAACTAGAAATAATAAAGAAATATTAGAGTCTTACAAGAGTGGACAACTAATGTTTGGAGAGAATAAGGTTCAGGAACTTACAAAAAAACATGAAGAACTTCCAAAAAATATCCAATGGCATATGATAGGTCATCTTCAAACAAATAAAGTTAAATATATAGCAAAGTTTATTTCTCTAATACACACAGTAGATTCAATTAAATTAATGAAAGAAATTAATAAAAGAGCTTTTAATGAAAATAGAATCATTGATTGTTTAATACAAATACACATAGCTAATGAAGAAAATAAATTTGGGTTTAAAATACATGAAATTAATAATGTACTAGATCTTGCAAAAGATTTAAAAAATATAAATATAAAAGGCTTGATGGGTATGGGAACATACACAGATGATCTAGATATAATTAATAACGAATTTAAGATATTAAACAGTGAGTTTTTAAAGAGAAAAACATTTGAATTTGACACTTTATCTATGGGAATGAGTAATGATTATAAAATTGCTATTAAAAATGGCAGTACAATGTTAAGATTAGGAAGTAGTATCTTTGGAAAAAGAAAATAAATGAAAAAAGTAATTTATACTAATAAAGCTCCGGCTGCTATAGGACCATATAGCCAAGCAATACTTAGCCATAATACATTATATTGTTCTGGTCAGATAGCACTTGACAATAATGGTAAATTAATTACAACTAATATTAAAGAAGAAACAAATCAGATAATTAATAACATTAAAGCAATTCTAAAAGAGGTAAAAATGGATATGTCAAATATTGTTAAAACAACTATATTTCTTAAAAACATCAATGATTTCTCAACAATAAATTCTATTTATGCTCAACAATTTAAAGACTATCCACCCGCAAGAGAAACTGTTGAGGTATCCGCTCTTCCAAAAAATGCAAATATAGAAATATCAGTTATTGCTGTTAGGTAATGGATTTGTACTCTGAAATAATTAAGGGAAATATTAATGCTCTAAGTAAAGCAATAACTTTAGTTGAAAGTACTCTTGAAACTGATCAAGAAAAGAGTCAAGAACTAATTTCAAAATGTATAAAAAAGGAATATAATTCAGTTCGTATAGGGGTAACTGGAATTCCTGGAGTAGGAAAAAGCTCATTTATTGAAAAATTTGGAGAGAAATTTATAAAAGAAAATAAAAAAGTTGCTGTATTAGCAATAGACCCTTCTAGTGAAAAAACAAGAGGAAGCATTCTAGGAGACAAGAGTAGAATGCAATCATTATCCAATAATCATAATGTATTTATTAGACCAAGTTCTAACTCTGGAACTCTTGGAGGTGTATCAAACAGAACAAAAGATAGCATAATACTTTGTGAAACTGCAGGTTTTGAGATAATAATAATAGAAACAGTTGGGGTTGGACAATCAGAAACATTAGTAAGTAAAGTGGTAGATATTATGCTATTACTTTCTATTACTGGGGCTGGAGATAGGTTGCAAGGCATTAAAAGAGGAATCATTGAACTTTCACATTTGATTATTATTACGAAAGATGATGGGGGAAACAGAAATAGAGTTAAAGAAACCATACTTGACTTTAAAAGCACATTAGCTCTAAATACCAATATTGATAATCAATGGATACAAAAGGCATTAAGTTGCTCAGCACAAGAGGATACTGGTATTTTAGAAATACATAAAAATATCGATCAATGTATTAGACAATCAAAATCAACAAATTTCTTTAATATAAAAAGAGAAGAGCAAAATATTTTCTGGATTCATAAAATTCTAAGGGAAGAGATAGGTAATAGGAAATATAATAACTTAAAAGAAAATAATTTAATTGTAAAAATTGAAAATAAAATTATAAAAGATAATATAAATATTTATAAGATTATTAGAAATATCTAGTAAAAGAGATGCTTCTTTTGATTTTTTCTCCATTTAGCTTTACTTGGATAATCAACAAAATATATAACCACATCTGCCTGTGATTTATATTCAACATAATAAATTTTCTTATCTGCATTACTTGCATACTCAACAAAGAACCAACTACCATCATTCTTTCCAACTTGGCTTTGATATTTTACTCTGTAAACTAATAAATCAGCTTGGCTTTCATAATCAGCAACAAAAATATTAATATCAGCTTGACTTGCATATTCAACAGGAAAAATTCTTTGAGCATGAGAATTGAAACAAAAGGTTAATAAAAAATAAACAGATAATAATCTTTTCATATTACTATAAATTTACAATAATTTATTCATAATAATAATA
>TARA_B110000914_G_scaffold140511_1_pt1 | contig 19837 bp, 16 predicted proteins | sample TARA_B110000914 | Tara Oceans TARA_B110000914 (sample SAMEA4397983) | marine metagenome | biome: Polar Biome; feature: [MES] marine water layer (ENVO:01000295) within the mesopelagic zone...; material: water (ENVO:00002006), including particulate matter (ENVO:01000060) such...
GATAAAAAATCCAAAGAATAAAACAACTGATGTATATAACATACTAATACCCGTTTCTTTGAGTGCAGTATAAACAGATTTTTTAATTAATCCTTTATTTAAAATAAGTTCTTGACGATATTTTGCTAAAAAATGAATTGTATCATCTACAGAGATTCCAAAAGCAATACTAAACACTAAAATAGTTGAAGGTTTTAATGCTATACCAAAAAAACCCATTATTGCTCCAGTTAATAATAAAGGAATAAGGTTGGGTATAAGAGAAATTAAGACCATCCTATATGAAGAAAACATCCAAGCCATAAAAATCGAAATCAATACAATAACTAAAAATAAACTTATAAATAAATTTTGTAATAAATACTTTGTACCAGTTAACAAGACCTTAGTGGTCCCTGTAATTATCACATCATATTTTTCAGGATCAAAAATAGATGAGATTTTAGGCGCTAAATCAATCATAATATCATCCATTTCTGTAGCACTAAGGTCTTTAATTCTTAAACTAATACGCGCTTCTTGATTTAATGAGTCAACCAACATACTCCTCATGTTCATTTTGGAACTAGTATTAGAGATATACTTTGTTAAAAAAATCTGTTCTTGATTATTTGGTAAAGTATAATAGTCCGGATTATTATTATAATAAACTTGTTTAGTATATTTTATAAAATCAATATAAGAAGATGGTTTAGAAAAATCAGGATACTCTGCTAGTAGTGCTGATAACTCCTCAACTTTTTTTAAGTTATATGATTTAAAAAGGCCATTCCTTTTTTTTGTATTAACTAAAATTTCTAGTGGTAATACTCCTCCATATTTATTTTCAAAAAACTTTAAGTCATTATATAATACATCTTCTTTATTAAAATCATCACTAAGATTACCAGTCCGATTAATTTGAGTTAAACCTATACAGCCAAGTATTATTACAGATATAGTGATGTAATATATTACACTTCTTTTAGACTTAACTAAATAAATTAAATAATTAACTATAGAAACAACCCACTTCCTATCTAAATGCTTAGTGTGATTAGGTTTTGGAGGACTAAAAAATGAGAAAAATATTGGAATAATAATTAAAGATAAAATAAAAATAGCTATAATATTTAAGGAAGAGACTATTCCAAATTCTCGTAATGATTGACTATTTGTTAAAATAAAAGCAGCAAAACCTGTTGCCGTAGTAACATTAGTAAGTAAGGTTATATTACCAATCTTACTAATCATAATTTTTAATGATTTAATTTTATTGTTATTTTTTCTATATTCATTATGAAACTTATTAATTAAAAATATACAGTTTGGTATTCCTATAACAATTAGTAAAGGGGGAACTAATGCTGTTAAAAGAGTAATCTTAAAATTAAATATTTCTATAAATCCAAAAGCCCATATTACACCAAGTACAACAACAATTATTGAGGCAAACATTGCCTTAAATGATCTGAAGAATAGAAAAAGAATAAATGATGTTATAAATAATGTTAAAAAAATAAATAATGTTATTTCCTTTTTTAAACTAACTGATTGAACACTTCTCATATATGGCATGCCAGAATAATGTATGTCAACACTATACTTTTTAGAGTATTGGTCAGAAAGGTCCTTTATTGAAAAAACTAATTCATCTCTTTTCTTAGAGTTAATAATTTCATCATTTAAATCAATAAGAACTAAAGTACCAGTATTATTATCACTAAAAATACCATCATAAAACTTTTGTTTATCTAGATCAAGAACTAAAGAGTCTAATATCTCTTGAGATGATATGTTTTTGGGAAACCATGATTTAATTTCAAATTTCTGCTCTGCAGTATCCTTTACTAATTTTGATAATTTATTAACAGAAATAATATTATCCACACCATTTATCTTTTCTATTTTATTACACAGACTATCCCAAGTAGCAAAATTATCTAGCTTAAAAAAATTAGAATCTGTAATAGCAATAGCCATTACATGATGATTACCATATGTTTTTTGAAACTTTTGATTTTCTAAAAAAACTTGATGTGTAGGGGGTAGGATTTTTGCTCTTTCTACAGAATACTCGACATTAACAGCATGTTTAGCCATTATAGCAGTTATTACACAAATAATAACTGCAAATAATATTCGATATTTAAGTATAATACTTGATAAAGCATTCCACATAATTAACTATCTTCTTTTAAGAAACTGTTCTTTAACATATTCACTAGTAGAAAAATATATTAAACTCTCATAATATCAGATTCTTTCAAAATAAAAATATCATCAATCTTACTGGTGAAATTATTAGTAATTGATTGAACTTTTTCTTCTGCTTCTCTAATTACATCTTCAGAAACTCCTTCTTTACTAATTTTCTTTAATTCATCATTCGATTTTTGTCTAATATTACGACAACTTATTTTAGATTTTTCAATCTCAGTTTTGGCTTGTCTAACTAAATCTAGTCTTCTTTCCTCTGTTAGAGGCGGTACATTAATTATTACTTTCTCACCATTGTTTGATGGATTAAAGCCAAGCTGAGCATCTAAGATTGCCTGTTCTATTAAAGGAATTATTGTTTTATCAAATGGCTGAATTGTGATTGTTTGAGAATCAGGAGTTGAAATATTAGCAGTTTGAGAAAGTGGAGTAATAGAACCATAATAATCTACTTTTACAGCTCTAAGCATTTGAGGTGAAGCCTTACCTGCTCTAATCTTAGAGAGATTTAATTCTAAGTGACCAATACTCTCTTCCATTTGTTCTTTTGTTATATCTAAACAAAACAATATATCGTCATTCATAATAATTTATTTTATAATGTAACTAATGTTCCAACAGCTATGCCATCACATACTTTCATTAGATTACCTTTAGTATTCATGTTAAAAACATTAATAGGTAATTTATTTTCCTTACATAATGTAAATGCTGTTAAATCCATAACGTTTAAACTCAAATCGTAAACCTCATCAAAAGATATCGTATCATATTTTTTAGCAGATAGATCCTTTTCAGGATCAGCAGAATATATACCATCTACTCTTGTTCCTTTTAAAATAATATCTGCTTCAATCTCAATAGCTCTTAAAGCAGCAGCAGTATCAGTAGTAAAATACGGATTACCTGTTCCTCCTCCAAAAATTACTACTCTTTTTTTATCTAAATGTCGCATAGCACGTCTTCTTATATAAGGTTCAGCTATTTGTTCCATATTTATTGCTGTTTGCAGTCTAGTATCAATATCTAAAGCTTCTAATGCTGACTGCAAAGCCATACCATTAATAATTGTTGCTAGCATACCCATATGATCACCCTGAACCCTATCAAAACCAGATTCTTCTGACTGAATCCCCCTATATATATTACCTCCACCTATCACAACGGCTACTTGACATCCTAAATTAACAACAGATTGGATTTCTGAAGCATATGTACTTAATATCGACGAATCAATCCCGTATTGTTGTTCACCCATTAATGCTTCTCCACTAAGTTTTAAAAGTATTCTATTATATTTCATTTTTAAAAATTTTACTAAAAAAAAAGAGATTATCACTAATCTCTTTAAAATTTTAATTACCTAATCCTACTCTTTTGAAGCAAGTCACTGATAATTCCATATTGTGCTCTTTCAAATATTGAGAAACAGTTTTCTTACCTTCTTTTATAAAACCTTGATTGAGCAAAGTGTTTTCTTTATAAAACTTATTTAATCTTCCTATTGCAATTTTATCAAGCATTGCTTCTGGTTTTCCTTCTTGTCTAGCTAAATCTTTTGCTATCTCTAATTCTCTATCAATTGTTAATTGATCAATACCATCTTTATCAATAGAAAGAGGGTTCATAGCCGCAATTTGCATAGCAATATCCCTAGTAACTTGATCGTCAGCCTTATTATTAAAACCAACAAGAGTAGCTAGTCTATTACCAGCATGAACATATGAACTAACTTGAACATCTTCAACAACATGAGCGCTAATCTCGATCTTTTCGCCAATTACTCCGGTTTGTTCAATAATTTTCTCAGCAACAGTCATTCCACTATCAAGTATAAGATCATTTATATCATCACTAAGCGACATATCACTAGAAATTGCTTTATCTAGTATGTGATTTGCTATATTAATGAAATCTTCATTTTTTGCAACAAAGTCTGTTTCACAATTTAAAGAAATTAATACCGCTTTATTATTAGAAGTATTATTTCTAGCAATAACAACTCCTTCCATTGCTTGTCTGTCAGCTCTCTTAGCTGCAACCTTCTGACCTTTTTTACGTAAAATATCAACTGCAATATCAAAATCACCATTTGATTCGACAAGAGCATTCTTGCAATCCATCATGCCTGAACCAGTTTGTTTTCTTAGTTTACCTACATCTGATGCTGAAATATTTGTCATCTTTTTTTATTTATATCACTAACTTAAACTTTAGAATCCTCAGAAATTTTCTTAGCTTTTTTCTGTTTTTCTATTGCTTTTGTATTTTGTTCTTCTGCTCGCTCTTCTAATCCTTCAGAAACAGCTTGAAAAACAATACTCATAATATAATCAATAGATTTAGAGGCATCATCATTAGCTGGAATTGGAAAATTAACATAATTAGGGTTTGTGTTAGTATCAGTAACAGCAAATGAACGGATTCCCAGCTTTGATGATTCTTTAACAGCAATATGCTCCTTGTTGATATCAACAATAAAAATTGCTTCTGGCATACGATTCATCTTTACTATACTACCAAAATTAATTTCTAACTTTTCTCTAGTCCTATTTATTTGTAATCTTTCTCTTTTAGATAAAGATTTAAAAGTTCCATCAACTTTCATTTTATCAATTCCATCCATTTTTTTAATAGATTTTCTTATAGTAGCAAAATTAGTTAATAAACCGCCTGGCCATCTTTCAGTGATAAACGGCATATTTAGTTTATTAGCTCCTTCTGCAACAATAGATTTAGCTTGCTTTTTTGTTGCAACAAAAAGTATTTTTTTTCCTGATTTAGCAATTTGTTTCATAGCAGCTGTAGCATCTTCAAGCATTGCAACTGTTTTGTTAAGATCGATAATATGTATTCCATTTTTTTCCATAAAAACATAAGGAGACATTGCTGGATTATATTTCTTTTTTAGATGTCCAAAATGAACACCAGCTTCTAGTAATTCTTTAAAATTTGTTCTTGACATGTTTACTTTCTTTTTTAAGTTTATTCAACTAAATAAGTAGAAGTTAGTACTTATCTTATATAGTTTAGATACTAAACAATAATTAATAATTTATCTTTTAACCCACTGGAATTTCTTTCTTGCTTTCTTCTGTCCAGGTTTTTTTCTTTCAACAACTCTAGAGTCTCTTGTTAATAATCCTTCAACTTTAAGTGCTGATCTATTCTCCTCATCTAATTTACATAATGCTCGAGCAATTGCTAATTTAATTGCATCTGCTTGACCAGTATTACCCCCACCATTAACATTAACTTTCACATCAAACTTACCTTCAAGCTCTAAAGCTGTAAATGGTTGAACAACTTTTTTCTGTAATACTTCTACTGGGAAAAAATCTTTATAATCTTTTTTATTTACAGTAATAACACCTTTCCCTTTACTCATATATATTCTAGCAACAGAGGCTTTTCGTCTTCCGATAGTGTGAATTGTATCCATAATTAAATTAGATTGTTTAAGTTTAATGAAGTTGGTTTTTGAGCTTCTTTATCATGCTCTCCTTCTGAAAAAATATAACAGTTCTTTAAAATCGCTGCTCCTAATTTATTTTTTGGAAGCATCCCTTTAATAGCATGTCTAACCACAGAGGTTCCGTCTTTAGCTAACATTTCGCTAGGAGTAATTCTTTTTTGACCACCTGGGAAACCAGTATGACTAAAAATTTCTCTTTTATTTAATTTATCTCCCGTCATAACAATTTTAGATGCATTTACAATAACAACATTATCTCCACAATCTGCATGTGGGGTAAAATTTGTTTTATATTTTCCTCTAAGAATTTTTGCAATTTTGGAAGAAAATCGCCCTAAATTCTGACCTTCAGCATCAATTAAAAACCACTGCTTATTAGCAGATAATTTATTTGATGACAATGTTTTATAACTTAATGTATCCACAGTTTTATTTTTTTTACCTTTAAAAGGGGTGCAAAACTACACTTTTTTTATCTATTTCAAAATATTATTAATCAATATTAGTAAGAACCCCTAACTCTAAACCAACCTTTGTAAATGCGGTGATTGCCTTATCAAGATCTGCTGTTGAATGAGCAGCAGATATTTGAACTCTAATTCTAGCTTGTTCTTTAGGAACTACAGGGAAAGAAAAACCAATCACATAAATACCCTCATCTAATAATTTATCTGACATATTACTGGCAAGCCTGGCATCATATAGCATAACAGGAACTATAGGATGAACTCCTTTTTTAATATCAAATCCTGCTTTTAACATCTTATTTCTAAAGTAACTAGTATTTTTTTCCAATTTATCTCTTAAGAATGTTGAATTTTCTAAAATTTCAAGGACTTTAATTCCTGCTCCAACTATTGAGGGGGCTAATGAATTAGAAAAAAGATAAGGCCTAGATTTCTGGCGCAAGGTTTCAATAATTTCCTTTTTTCCAGATGTAAATCCTCCCATTGCCCCTCCAAGAGCCTTTCCTAACGTACCAGTTATAATATCTACTCTATCTATAACATTGCAATGCTCGTGAGTTCCTCTTCCAGTTCTACCAATAAAACCAGTCGAATGACAATCATCTACCATCACAAGAGCATCATATTTATCAGCTAGATCACATATCTTATCTAATTGAGCAATATATCCATCCATAGAAAAAACACCATCAGTTACTATAATTCGATTTTGTTGATCTTGAGATTTGATAAGCTGAGTTTCTAAATCTGACATATCATTATTTCTATATCTATATCTCACTGCCTTGCATAATCTCACACCATCAATAATAGAAGCGTGATTTAATGAATCTGAAATAATAGCATCTTCACTAGAAAACAAAGGTTCAAAAAGACCACCATTAGCATCAAAAGCTGCAGCATATAGTATAGTATCTTCAGTTGATAAAAAAGATGAAATCTTCTGCTCTAATTTTTTGTGAATATTCTGTGTTCCACAAATAAAGCGTACTGAAGACATTCCAAACCCATGAGTATCTAAAGTGTCTTTAGCTGCTTGAACTACTTCAGAATTTGAAGATAATCCTAGATAATTATTAGCACAAAAGTTGAGTACATTTTCTCCAGTACTAACTTTAATTGTAGTTCCTTGAGGAGTGACAATAATTCTTTCATTTTTATACAAACCACCTTGCTTAATCTGCTTTAATTCGTCTATTAACTTTTGTTTGATTTTTCCGTACATTCTAATTTATAAGATAATTTATACAACCCCCTGATCTAACATTGCATCTGCAACCTTAAAAAAACCAGCAATATTTGCACCTCTAACATAATTAATATAATCTCCCTCTTTTCCATGCTCCACACACTGACTATGAATATTTTTCATGATATTCTGTAATTTCATATCAACCTCTTCTCTTGTCCAATTTATTCTTAAAGAATTCTGAGACATTTCTAATCCAGAAGTTGCAACACCACCAGCATTTGATGCCTTTCCAGGCGCAAATAATATTTTTGCATTTAAGAAAACTTCAATAGCATCAGGAGTTGTGGGCATATTAGCACCTTCAGAAACACAAATACATCCATTTGCTAATAACTGCTCTGCTTCAGCTTTATTGAGTTCATTTTGAGTGGCACATGGTAATGCTATATCACAGTTTACATTCCAAGGTCTACCTTTATGAAATTCACATCCATAATGATCAGCATATTCTTTAATTCTTCCTCTTTTAGTATTTTTCAAATTCATAATAAATAATAGTTTTTCTGAATCAATACCATGCTTGTCATAAATATAGCCTGAAGAATCTGACATACTAACAACTTTAGCGCCAAGCTGAGTAGCTTTTTCACATGAATATTGAGCTACATTTCCAGAACCGGAAATAACAACAACTTTATTATCAAAAGAATCTCCTTTTAATTCTAACATATTTTGAGCAAAATACACATTACCATATCCTGTTGCTTCAGTACGAATTAATGAACCACCCCATCCTATTCCTTTGCCAGTTAAAACACCAGTAAATTCATTACGGATTCTTTTATATTGTCCAAACATATAACCTATCTCTCTACCGCCAACACCAATATCTCCAGCTGGAACATCAGTATTAGGACCAATATGCCTACATAATTCAGTCATAAAAGATTGGCAAAAATTCATAATCTCCATATCAGATTTTCCTTTAGGATCAAAATTCGATCCACCTTTACCTCCACCCATAGGAAGAGTAGTTAATGCATTCTTAAAAACCTGTTCAAAAGCTAAAAATTTGAGAATAGATAAATTAACCGAAGGGTGGAAACGTAAACCTCCCTTATACGGACCAATTGCAGAATTCATTTCAATTCTATAACCTCTATTAACATGAATATTTCCTTTATCATCTATCCAGGGAACTCTAAATGTTATAACTCTTTCTGGCTCAATCATTCTTTCAAGAATCTTTCTATTCTTAAATCTAGGATACTTATCTATTATAGGAATAATTATCTCAGCAACTTCCTCTACAGCTTGAAGAAATTCTGATTCACCAGGGTTTAGGTCCTTAACCCATTGTGTAAATTCATTTAAATTATCATTCATTTTTTTGTGTTTTAGTAGTATTTAAGTTTAAAAAACCTTCGCAAATGTAAATTTTTTTTGTAAAAATCAATCCTTAAATGCATCCATTTTCATTTTTTATATTTGTAAAGCATTTAAAATCTTTATGAGAAAATTATTTATAATCCTATTAGTATTTGTTTTTGGTATTAAAACAAATGCACAAACATTATCAGGAATAGTAGTAGACAAAATAACAAAAGAAGCTCTTATAGGAGTAAATATCATATTAAATAATAGCGGAACCTCCACTGATCTTAACGGAAACTACAGTATAAAAATCTCTTCTGGTAATCATAAAATTAAGTTTAAATATATAGGATATGAGGATGTAATTAAGGAAATTAACATACAGCCAGGTACCAACTTAATAATCAATACTGCTTTAAACCCTTCTTCTGAACAGTTAAGTACCGTTGTCGTATCAGCTGGAAAATTCAATCAGAAAATTGAAGAGACCACAGTATCTATGGAAGTTATTAAACCGAGTCTTATTGAAAATAAAAACACTTCAAATATTCAAACAGCCATGGAGCAAATCCCTGGCTTAAACATTACAGATGGCCAAGCTAATATTAGAGGTGGAAGTGGTTGGAGCTATGGAACAGGAACAAGAGTTCTAGTGTTAGTTGATGACATGCCTCTTATTTCAGGTGATGCAGGGCAGGTACAATGGAGTTTAATAGCTACTGAGAACATTAATCAAGTTGAAATTATAAAAGGTGCTTCTTCAGCATTATATGGCTCTTCAGCTCTAAATGGAATAGTTAATATTAGAACTTCATATCCAAAACAATCAGAAATAGATAAAAACCCAGAAATAGGTTTTACCAAAGTAAATATGCATGCTGGATTAATTGATTTCCCTAAAAGAATAGCTTTAAATTGGAGTGGAGAAAAAAGAAGGTCTTTTAAGGGAATTGAATTTATGCAATCTATTAAATTAGAACAATTAGATATTTCAATTGGAGGTAATATTTTTGAAGATGATGGGTACAGAAAAGGGGAAGAAACTGATAGAAAAAGGGTTAATCTTAACTCTTTATATAAGAGTAGAAAGATTAAAGGCTTAAGTTATGGGGTTAATGCAAATTTCTTATTCCAAGAAACAGCTTCTGTTATTATTTGGGATGGGCTAGACAGAGCTTATATAGCCTTAAATGATGAGGTCACTACAGTTAGTGGAGATTCTTATAATATCGACCCTTATATAACATATATTAAGGGAAACAACCGACATTCATTTAGAACAAGATATCTTAAGGTGATTAATGACAATACAACAATAGGAGATACATTAAACAAAAACAACAGATCAAAATCTTATTATAGTGATTATAAATGGCAAAAAAATATTGAACAATACAATTTAAGTTTCACAACAGGAACAACCAACGAAATTATCTATGCTAATTCAAAAGTATTTCAAGGAAATAACTATAGAAAAAATCATGCTCTTTACGGTCAAGTTGATAAAAAAATAGGCAGACTAAACATATCTACCGGAGCAAGGTATGAATACTTTAGTCTAGATTCTGAAAAAAAACATATTATTAATGGTGACTCTATAAATCATTTCGCAACTGGCAGTCCAGTATTTAGAGCAGGGCTAAACTATAAATTAAGTAACACTACATTTATAAGATCCTCTTGGGGTCAAGGGTATCGTTTTCCATCCATGGCAGAATTATTTGTTTCTACAAATGCCTCTGGAATTGAAATATATGCAAACCCTGAATTAAAACCTGAAACTGGCTGGAGTGCAGAATTAGGCATTAAACAATCAATCAAAATAAATAAATGGATAGGATTTCTAGATTTAGCTGCATTCGTCATGAGATATAATGATATGATGGAGTTTACTTTTGGACAATGGGGAGATCCTCTAACAATGCCTTTGTACGGATTAGGATTTAAATCAGTAAATGTGGGAGCAACACAAATTAGTGGTATTGAATTCAGTATGAATGGACAAGGAAAAATAAATCGAGATCTAACTATTAATCTTCTGGGAGGTTATACATATATGATTCCTATTTCACTCAATCCTGATGATGTATACACAGAAAGTAGAACAGAGCTTTATATTAATGGAGAACTCATTGGGCCAGAATTAACTTACACAAACTCAAGTTCAGATCCTTCAATTTTAAAATATAGATATCAGCATATTGCAAAAATTGATGCAGAATTATTATTCAAAGATTATTTAATAGGAACAAGTGTACGTTATAATGATTTTATGAAAAATATTGACAAAATTTTTACTGATGAGTGGGTAAATCAAGAATTTATTCACGGAATAAATGACGCAAGAGAGAAATTTAAAAATGGAGATCTTATATTTGATATAAGGCTAGGATATAATTTAGATCAAAACTCAAAACTAAGCCTTATTATTAATAATCTATTTAATAGAGAATATATGAGCAGACCAGCAGATATGAAATCTCCTAGAACAATGGCATTACAACTAAGTGTAAAAATCTAATATGCGAAGCCTTGTTATTATACCTGCAAGATTTAACTCTACAAGATTTCCAGGAAAACCACTAATTAATATTAATGGTAAAACTATGATTCAAAGGGTTTACGAGCAAGTAAAAAAATGTCAAGAAGCTACAGATGTTATAATAGCAACTGATGACACTAAAATATATAATCATATCAAATCATTTAATGGATCAGCAATAATGACTTTAAAGAATCATATTTCTGGAACAGATAGATGTAACGAAGTTGTTAAAAAAATAAATAAGAAGTATGATGTGATTATAAACGTACAGGGTGATGAGCCAATAATAAATCCACAACAAATAACTAAGATCATTAATTGTTTTCAAAATAGCTCTACTGAAATCGTAACATTGGCTAAAAAAAATCCATCTACTAAAATGATTAAAGATCCAAATACAGTAAAAGTTAATTTTAATGAAAATATGATAGCTACGAGCTTTTACAGAACACAAGAAAACCCAAAAAATCCAGGCTATAAACACATTGGAATTTATGGATTTAAATCAGAAGTATTATCACAGATATGCAAGCTCCCTGCTTCTGAAAATGAAGTTAAATTTAATCTAGAACAATTAAGATGGTTAGATAATGGTTATCAAATTAAAATTACTAAAACAGATTTTGACAGCATTGCAATTGACACCAAAGAGGATCTTGAGAATTTATTAGAGAACTATTCTAGTCAACTATCCTAAAGCTAATCAATTATTAATTTAGAAATAATAGATTTTTTGCTATTAATAATCTGTATCGCATAAATCCCTTTTGAAAAAACACTGACATCAATTTCAAATTGCTGATTACAATTTGAACTTTTAAAACATAATCTTCCACTAGCATCATATATATTAATATTTTCAATATTATCATTTGACTTGACAAAAACCTTATCTTTAGCTGGATTTGGATATATTAATATATCTAAATTATCTTTGTCAGATAATTCTGAAGGGTTCATGAAAATTGCCTCAACTGAAGAGTAATTAGATAAGCATGTTTCATGTATTTTTAAATTGTAGAAAAAATAATGGTAATTAGTGTCGCCTGGGTATGGTGAATTGTGACCCGTTATATTAGCTAAATTTCCGATTAAATAAGGATAACTAGCGCCTGATGTATTTCTAAATAAATACGAACCAGAACCACCTACGCCAAGCTCTAAATTATTCATTACTGGCATTGTAAAATTAAATTCAAGAGTATTAAGTCCCGTTTGTACTAAAATAGTCGTATCTTCAATAACTTGGCTGTTATTATCTCTTAATTCAAAAGTAATATTATGGTTTGTTCCTGCGTATATATCAGCAGAAACTAGTCTACAATCTTTAAAACAATCTATATATATATGTCTATCATTATTATAGAAATTACCGCTACCAATACTATTATCAATTGGCCCTCCACTTACTAAAGGACCTCCATTTTCTCTTGCGTAATATGTGGTACTTGTTGATAGCACTGGAGTAATAAATGGATTTCCCGTAGCTATAGCGGTGCTACCTAATGTGTCAGAATACCAATTAACAGAACTACTTAATGAAAATAAAGTAAAGGATGCAGGATTAACATAAGATGTATCATTAATTGTAATTGGAGGATCTGAAAAATCAACTAGTACAACTGATGTTAAGACAATAGAATCTTGGCCTAATGAATTTGAAACATGTAAAGAGACATCATAAGCCCCCTCAATCATATATGTGTGTATAGGGTTCTGTAAAATTGAACTATTTCCATCTCCAAAATCCCAATTCCAATTATTTGGCTGACCATAACTATTGTCTTCAAAATTAATAGTTCCTGAACAGGATATTGAATCTGAAACTAAAAAAGATGCTACTGGAGGGGCATAACAACTATTATTTATAGGGTGAGCATTAATAGCAATATCCCTTCTTCCATTATTTCCATTATATTTTGCACTAACCGAGAACCATGAATTAAGTATTAAAGGATTAGGATTTATTATAAGTGCAGATTGGATTGGATTTCCATTGGAAAGAACAGTAGTCATAGAATCCATGTATTTTTGCCCCAGCATACTTACTTCATATGCTGTCGCTCCTGTAACAGTATTCCAAATAACATATATAGAATCTGGACAAATCCAATCAACAGTGACATCAGGAACATCTATGATTGTAAAATTTGTATCACTCTGAGCTACGACTCCATTTCTACTTATCCTTATTCTTGCTTGATTTGTAGCATATGGTAAACCATTTATTAAACTTGGTATATTCCAATGATAATAGTTTGAATTAATGCTAGTACTAGTTGTTATAGTATCCCATGACAGACCATTATCAACTGTATACTCTAACATAAAGGGAGTAGTATCCTTTGGAGCATCCCATCTAATAATCTCATATTCTCCAGGAACTAAACCTTCTCCTCCAATTGGATAAGTGATAGAAATTTCGTCTGATTGCAATTCATATGAGATCCAATATTCCTGCGGTCCAAAAGGAATACTTGCTCCAAAAACTGAGAGATTATATACTCCAGAAATAGGATCTGTAATAGTAATCTGTTCCATATTATTTAAACTATCTATTCCTCTAACTGCATCCGCATTAAGGCTTAATGAATTTGGGGAAGGATCTAAAACCCAAGGGCTTACAACACTACCTATTGGACTTATACATTCTATATTTATATTATTTACTAATGCAATAGATGAGGAGGTACTCGCTTCTTTATCATGCCAATAAACCATAATCTTTAGCTCTTTAGTTCCGCTTGGAATATTTATATCATGATTATTTGAAGTTGACTGAGATACTGTTGCTGAATCATAATGACTATCTTCTAATATCTTTACAGCACGAAAAACATTAAGTTCTCCCCAGCCATGTTTAAAATCTGGACCAGGGTTACCAATATCATCAGCTGAGTTTAATAGTACACATTTGATAAGTGCTGATGGAGGATTAACTCCAGAATTTAATTCCTTATAGGCTTGATATAATTGAGCTGTAGCTCCCGCAACTCCTGGGCATGACATAGAGGTTCCTGTTTTGGTGTCATATGTATTATTTGGAAGTGTTGAATTTACTGATGTTCCTTTTGCCCCAATATCAGGCTTAATTCTTCCATCTGCAGCTGGCCCTCTACTTGAAGAGCCTGCAAGATTACTAATTTGCGTTAAATTCGCTACACATAATACATTCTTAGCTTGTTTATGTCCTCCAGTAACATTGCCCCATCCTGATCCAGCTCCATAACCACAATCTGAATTACCGTCATTACCTGCAGAAAAAACATGTATAAGTGAAGGATATAAATTAATTTGCTCATCTAAATCTTTTGATAATGATGTATATCCTGCATTACATCCATTACTATATGATTTTGAAGTAATTACAACATCATTATTTTGATAGATATTTGGGACATCATTATAGTTATTATTACTACTTCCATAAACATATAAAAAAGAACCATCTGCCATTCCCTTTGTTATTGGATCTAAATTTCCAGCCCCCATGATTGTACCGGATACATGATCCCCATGATCATTACTAATATTAGAGCTACATCCATTACAAAAAGACTGGTCTATTCTTCCTTGCCTATCAATATGCGGACCTACTAAACCGTCATCTTGCATCATTATATTTATACCTTCTCCATTATAATGTCTACCAATAGAGTAATTAGTATTAATTGAATTAGATCGAATTAAAGTTCTTGCTGTTTTATTCTCTTTAAAAGAAGGAGGATCTATCGGTTCTATAAACCAGACATCATTAAGGCGAGAGAAATTTACTAAATCATTAGATTTAATAGTAATTGAAACACTATGACCAAAATTATTGGTGCTATTGATACTATATTCTAAAGTACCAAATATATTTTCTAAAGAGAAAATATCAACATTCTTATAGAATAGGATTTTTACTGATAGGTTATTGTCGTTGAAAGCCCAGTCTGGATAAACATTATTTTGAATTTTTGGATCTAACTTATTTTTAGGCGCTACATTAAACAAAGATATAACATCAAGATCTTGAATTAGTGAGGGATTAAAGTTTTGAGGCAAGCTAATGACATATGTATTTTCTGGTATATATTCCAAAAACTGAACTCCTAAGAGTTTCATTTCATCTTTTTGAATTTGAGATGGAATCTTTTTAAGAACTAAGAAACAATAATTATTCTCTAAAGAGAGATTCAATTCTGCACTACTAAAAGTATTAATTTTACCTGATTTTAGGTATATGTTTTGCTGAGATTTTGTAATTAAACTTATGCATATAAATAGAGTAAATAAAAGGTGTTTTTTCATAAAATAAAGATAATAAAAATTACCTATTTTTGTATTGTATGAAAAACATAATTGAACACTATATTTCACAACTACTATACACTAATGATTGTGTTATTTTAATAGGTTTTGGTGGTTTTGTTTGCAGTAACACTTCATCAAAACTAAACAAACAAACCGGTCTTCTTTCTCCTCCTAATCGTTCAATTTTATTTAATAATCAACTAATAGATAATGATGGCCTATTGATTAATCATATTGCTAAATCTGAAAAAATCTCACAAGAGCAAGCAAAATCAGAGTTAATAAGATTTGTTGATAAAAACAAGAATGATCTAAATAAATATAAATCACTTCGGCTTAAAAAAATTGGATTATTTACATTAAATAATAATCAAATAATATTTAGCCAAGATCTTACTTTTAATTATAACCTTGACTCTTATGGAATGCAATCAAATATTCAGAAAATGGTTGCAAGAAGTACAATAGAAACAATTGAAGATTCTTTAAAAATTATCAAACCTAAAACTAATTTTACAACAAAAAGATTACTTAAAGTTGCCGCAATTTTAATCCCTCTAATTGGACTATCATTAATTAGTATTACTCAGCAAAAAAATATTGAGAATATCTACGTGCAAATGGCAAACCTTAATCCATTTAGTATGGAAACAGAAAATATAGACTTAGAAAAAAATAAAATAGTAGCCACTTTAAATCCATTGGAAAATATAATTTCAGATACTCATGATAAGAATATTAAAGATAAAATAATTATTCGAAAAACTCATTATATAATTGCTGGAGCTTTTAGCGTAGAAGATAATGCTAAAAAATTAATGATTAGATTAAATAAGTGGAATTATAATTCAACAATTATCAGTAATGAAAATATTATGAGAGTTAGCTATAACAGCTTTACAACTAAAGATCAAGCTCTAACTTCATTAAAAAATATTAGAAAAGAAAATCCAGATGCTTGGATATTATCCTTATAAATTATGGAAAATAAAACACCAAAAGAATCTAGCGCAATACTTACAGAAATTGTTCTTCCTAATGATACTAATAATCTAGATAACCTTATGGGAGGAAGACTATTATATTGGATGGATATCACAGCAGGAATTGCTGCTCAGAGGCATTGTAATAGGACGTCTGTAACGGCCTCAGTTAATAATGTAAGCTTTAATCACCCTATTCCTAGAGCAAGTATAGTTACAATAGAAGCAAATATCTCTAGATCATTCACCTCATCAATGGAGATATTCCTTGATGTATGGGCTGAAGACACACTCTCAGGTGAAAAAACTAAATGTAATGAGGCTATATATACATTTGTCGCAGTTAATAATTTAGGAAAACCTGTGAAAGTCCCTGGCGTAACTCCGGAAACTAAATTAGAAAAAACAAGATTTGAAGGCGCCCTTAGAAGAAGACAATTGTCTCTAATTCTAGGAGGTAAAATGAAAGCTAATGATGCGACAGAATTAAAAGCTCTTTTTACTTAGGATATAAAATCTTCTATAGCACTATAAATCTTTGCAGAATTAATCAGCTTAACACATCCATCCTTTGTAAAACGACAAGAACTCCCATGCTTAGAGCACGGTCTTTTTGATTTAGAAGATATAATTTTAATTGATTTTTCATTTGACAGATAAGGAGAAAAACCCATTTCTGGCTTGGTACATCCCCAAAAAGAAATTATATTCTTACGAAAAGCTGCTCCAATATGCATAAGACCTGTATCATTACTTAATAATAAAATACTATGCTTAATAATAAAGGCAGATTGATCAAGAGATAGTTTCCCGCAAAAATTATATATATTTTCTTGATTGCAAGAACTGACTATCGCTGCTCCATTTAACATCTCTTCTTCTCCACCTAATAAAACTATAGGTAATTTAATGTTTGAACATACCTTAGATACTTGCTCAATAGAGAGTTGCTTTTGTATCCTAGAAGCCCCTATGCTCCAAGCAATAAATTTTTGATCTATATTAAAATCTACATGATTCGAAGGACTCATAAAATAATCTAATCCTTTATTGTCATTCTTGATACCAAGAAAACTAACTGTTTTCATATATCTATCAACAATATGTTCATCTCTTAAATTATTAATACCAAAATTTATATACATAAATTTCTTAAAATTTGATTTTGAATATCTTCTAATACGTACACCTAAAGTTAGCAGAAATAAGGATCTGAGATTATTATGTAGGTCAATTATATAATCATAATTCTCACTCCTAAGATCTTTTAAAGTCTGAGAAAGCGAATTATTTAAATAAAAAACTTTATCTATATTAATATTATTAGCTACAATTGAATGATATTGATATTTGGTTAAAAAGTGTACTTCAGCTTTTAGTTGATTTTTAAGAGATCTAATAACAGGTGAAGTTAATACAATGTCTCCAATAGAGCTAAATCTTACTATTAGTATTTTTAGTGATTTTGACACGAATGTAAAACTAAAGAATTTAACTAATATTGCATAATGAAGTTAATAGATACACATACGCATCTTTATTTATCACAATTTAACGATGACATTGATAGTGTAATTAAAAATGCTATTGATAGTGGTATCACAAAGATGTTTCTTCCAAATATAGATTCTACAACTACTAAACAGATGTTATCTCTAAGTAAAAAGTATCCAGAAAATTGTTTTCCTATGATTGGACTTCACCCTTGTAGTGTAAAAGAAGAAACTATGTATAAAGAAATACTACATGTTGAAGAAATGCTTAAGAAAGAAAATTTTTTAGCCATAGGAGAAATTGGTCTTGACCTGCATTGGGATAAATCTACATTAGAAATTCAAAAACAGGCATTTGAAGATCAAATAAATTTAGCTAAGAAATATAAGCTACCAATTGTAATTCATGTTCGAGAATCATTTGAAGAAGCAATAGAAATAGTAGAAAAACTAAATACCAATGATTTAACAGGAGTTTTTCACTGTTTTACAGGAGATTATCAAGATGCCCAAAGAGTAATTAATCTTAAAGATTTTTACTTAGGTATTGGCGGGGTTGTTACGTTTAAAAATGGTGGTTTAGATAAAATAATAAATAAAATAAGTTTAAATCATATTATGTTAGAAACTGATGCTCCATATCTTACTCCAACTCCATATAGAGGAAGTAGAAATGAAAGTAAATACATATTAGATATAGCTCAAAAAATATCTAATATATATGATATAGATCTAGAAAAAATAGCAGAAATAACAACTAAAAATGCAAATAAACTTTTTCAGTTATGACAAGAAACATACTACTTATTTATACAGGAGGAACAATTGGAATGATTAAAAATAACAACACGTTAAGTCCATTTAATTTTGATAAACTTCACAGTGCATTTCCTGAGCTTAAAGATTGTGGTTCTTCTCTTAGTCATATTACAATAAGTAAGCCTATTGATTCTTCAAATATGAATATTGATCAATGGATTGAATTAGCAAATTGTATTAATAAAAATTATAATCAATACGATGGATTTGTAATTCTTCACGGTTCAGATACTATGGCTTATACGGCATCTATGCTAAGTTTTATGCTAGAAAATATTAGTAAACCAGTAATACTTACAGGATCTCAATTACCTATTGGAATTAAAAGAACAGATGCTAAAGAGAATCTTATAACCTCAATTGAAATTGCAGCAAGTAATATCATAAAAGAAGTGTGTGTGTATTTCGAGTATAAACTCTACAGAGGTAATCGAGTCGTTAAAATTAATGCAGATAACTTTGATGCTTTTCAATCTCCCAACTATCCTATTCTTGCTCAAGCTGGAGTTAAAATAAAGTATAAAAACCAATATTTAAGCCCACAAAGTTCAGCTACATTTAATGTTCATACTAAAATTTCTAATGATGTTGCTATCTTGAAACTTTTTCCATCAATTAAAAAAGAAGTTGTAATAGCAATATTAAATTCAGCAACTGGCATTATCCTTGAAACTTTTGGCTCTGGCAATGCAACAACGAAAGATTGGTTTATTGTAGAGCTTGAGAAAGCTATTAAAAAAGAAAAGATTATCATAAATATCTCTCAATGTTTATTTGGAAGTGTAAATCAAGGTCATTATCAAACAAGTAAATATCTAGAAAAAATTGGTGTTCTTAGTGGACATGATATGACAACAGAAGCGGCGTTAACTAAACTTATGTTTCTTCTAGCTAATAAATCAAATACTCTAAGTGTACGCGAAAAAATAGAAACTAACCTTAGAGGAGAAATGACTATTTAATTTATAAATTCGCAACGATTTTTGGTGAGGTG
>TARA_B110000914_G_scaffold226420_1_pt1 | contig 19789 bp, 17 predicted proteins | sample TARA_B110000914 | Tara Oceans TARA_B110000914 (sample SAMEA4397983) | marine metagenome | biome: Polar Biome; feature: [MES] marine water layer (ENVO:01000295) within the mesopelagic zone...; material: water (ENVO:00002006), including particulate matter (ENVO:01000060) such...
CCTTCAGGAATATTATGTAAAGCAATAGCAAGTACAAGAAGAATAGTTTTTCTCCAGTTTGTTGTCATTCCTTCAGCTTCTTCTCTTTTAGCAAATAAGTGTAGATGAGGAATGATTTTATCTAGAATATATAAAAATATTGCTCCAAGAAAAAATCCAATTGCAGGTGCAACCCAAGATGGTGTTGTGGAAAGTCCATATTCATTTTGCAACTCAACATATTCAATAGCAGGTGCAAGTAATGACCAAAAGCTTGCAGCTATCATAACGCCACCAGTAAAGCCCAAAGACATATCTAGAAGTTTTCTATTGCTAGAATTAAAGAAAAAAACTAGACCAGCACCAAATGCTGTTAATGTCCAGGTAAAAAGGCCAGCTATTAAAGCTTGAATGACAGGGTTTTGTAATATAAACCATTTGTATATTTGTAATTCTTCCATTTTATTTTATAATTTTAACAAGAATATTTTGGGTAACATCTTGACTTATATATTCAAGCTTAGTGTTAATTTTAATCTTCATAGATTGATCAAAAGAATTTTTCTCTACTATTTCAATATTAGTTCCAATATTAATTTTAAGAATTGTTAAATAATTAAGAAATTCTTTGTCATCTAAAGATACGCCTAAAATAATTGCTTTTCTATTATTTGTCACTTCAGATAATATTATTCTCTCTGATGATTTTATTATACCATGTTTTGTAGGAATAGGATCTCCGTGTGGATCGAATTTTGGGTAATTAAGAAAATGATCAAGTTTATCTATAAGTTTTGGAGATTTAATATGTTCAAGTTCTTCAGCAACATCATGTACCTCACTCCAGTTGAAATCCAGTGTTTCTACAAGAAAAGTTTCCCATAATCTATGTTTTCTAATTATATTAGTAGCTTTTTTTTCCCCAGATTTACTTAGCGTAACACCCTTATATTTTATATAATTAACTAGTTCCTTTTGTTGTAATTTTTTTAACATTTCAGTAACTGATGCAGCGGATGTATCTAGTGAATTAGCAATTTCATTAGTTGAAACAATACTGTCTGTCTTTAAATTAATTGTCAATATTGATTTAAGATAATTTTCTTCTGATAGTGTGATCATATTGGCAAAAATAATAAATTAGTTATACATAAAAAATATTTTAGGCATAACTAAATATGAGATAGGGTGTAAATTCTAATTATTGATAAAATTATTGTAACAAGTTTATAATAAGTAAAATTTAATATTCTAAAAAATGAGTGATGTTAATTATAAATTTAAAATATTTTATTTATAAAAAAAATAAATTTTTTGATTTTTTATAGCAATATATAATCAATAATTATAACATATGTTAACTAAATATACTTATATTTAGAAATGAAAAATATAAATTAAACAGTTTTTAATAAAACAGTTATATATAATTATAAATCAATTATTTATAATACTTATATAAAGTATATTATATGTTATATTATTATAATATCTTAATGTAATGTAGATATAATGTTTAAATTTATTATAACATATGTTAACAAATGTAAATATTTTAAAAATGAATAAAAGATTTCAAAAATGGTTAGATTCAAAAAATATTAATGCTACTAAATTAGCAGAAAAAATTGATGTAAGTAAAGCTACAATTTCTCATATATTAACTGGAAGAAATAAACCAAGTATAGATTTATTAAATAAGATACTTAAAAAATATCCAGATTTTAACCTAAATTGGCTTGTTTGTGGAGTTGGGCACATGTCAAATGATACTCAAATCAATTTAATTAAAAAAAATATTAAAAGAGTCTTGGTTTTCTACGATGACTCATCTTTTGATGAACTCAGCAAATAATTCAATTCAATCTTGTATTTTTGTGTAAAATATTATCAATGACAATATTATTTACAGAACCTTCAAATGATATTCTTTTAATATTATTCTTTCTACTTCTAGTAATATTTCTTTTTTATATTTTTAGTTACAAATTTATTAGATCTGTACTCTTTTTATTTAAACCTGAAACTGTTCATCATTTATTATTTAAATTTCTAAGTTTTATATTTATTTTACCAAGTCAACTTTATTTCTGGAAATATTTTTTTACTGTAAAGAATAATAAACTAAAAAGAAATATTTTTGGTATTAATTTTGATAATCCAGTAGGTTTGGCTGCTGGCTTTGATAAGGATGCTAAAATATTTGATGACTTAAAATCTTTTGGTTTTGGTTTTGTAGAAATTGGTACTGTTACGCCTATATCACAAGAGGGAAATCCTCAGCCTAGATTATTTAGATTAAAAAAAGATAAAGCTATTATTAATAGAATGGGATTTAATAATGAAGGTGTTGAAGCTATTGTTTCTAGGCTAAGAAGAAGAAAATCAAATATAATAGTTGGTGGAAATATTGGTAAAAATAAGATTACATCTAATGATATGGCTATAAATGATTATGAAATATGTTTTGAAAAGCTATTTGATTATGTTGATTATTTTGTTGTTAATGTTAGTTCTCCAAATACTCCTGGTCTTAGAGAACTTCAGGATAAGGAACCTCTTACAAGATTATTAAATCGTCTTCAAAAATTAAATAATTTAAAACTTAAGCCTAAACCTATATTGCTAAAAATTGCTCCAGACCTTACTAATACTCATTTAGATGACATTATTAAGATTATTGCTGAAACAAGCTTAGACGGAGTGGTTGCCACAAACACAACTATAAATAGAGATAACTTATTAACTAACAAAGATGTTATTGAAAAAATTGGATATGGAGGCTTAAGTGGACAACCTTTAAAAGATCGCTCAAATAAGATAATTAGCTATTTATCACATAAATCAAATAAATCATTTGCTATTATAGGAGTTGGAGGTATTAATTCTGCTCAGGATGCTATAGATAAACTTAATGCAGGAGCTGATTTAATTCAGATTTATTCAGGTTTTATTTATGAGGGACCTTCACTTGTTAAAAAAATTAATAAAGAATTAATAAAATTATAAGATGAAAAAATTACTAGTTTTTATATTATTTACTCCCTTTTTGATATTTTCACAAGATTGGTATGATATGATGCAAGATCCTGATGTTAATTTTTATCAAACTCAAACTGCTTTTAATGATTTTTGGGAAGGAAAAAATATTGAAAAGGGAAAGGGTTGGAAACAATTTAAAAGATGGGAAAGTTTTATTGAACCTAGAGTCTTTCCTAGCGGTCAAATACAATCTTTACAGTTATTTGAAGAAAATACACGTCTAATAACTAGAAATAATAATTTTAGAATGTTGCCTCCAAATATTTGGACACAAGTTGGTCCATCAAATGTCCCGCTTGAGGGAAGTGGAAGAAAAAGAGGTATTGGAAGATTAAATTCAATTGTTTTCCACCCTTCAGATTCAAATATTATTTATGTGGGAGCTCCTGCTGGAGGTTTTTGGAAATCAACAAATTCAGGTCAGACTTGGATAACAAGTACTGATTTTCTAACAAATTTAGGTGTTTCAGATATTGCTATTCATCCAACCAATACGGATACTATATTTATTATTACAGGAGATAGGGATGGTGGTGATACTTATGCATATGGAGTGATGAAATCTATTGACGGTGGACTTTCTTGGCAAACTACTGGTTTATCTTTTAATATTACTTCATCTTACAAAGGGAATAGAATTTTAATAGATCCAAATAATCCTGATATAATTATAGTAGCAACAAGTAATGGTATCTATAGATCAAATGATGGAGGTGATAATTTTGTTCATACTTTTCAAAATGAAAATTTAACTAGTATGGAGTTTAATGTAGTAAATTCTGATATAATATATGCTGGATCTAAAGGTAATACAACTGTTTTTAAATCTATTGATAATGGAATAAATTGGTCTCAATCTGGAAGTGGACTTCCTTCATCTAGTGATGTAAGTAGAGCATGTATTGCTGTAACTTTAGCAAACCCTGATGTTATTTATGCATTATTTGGTAATAATAGTAATGGTTATCATGGAATATATAAATCTTCTGATCAAGGAAATAATTGGACTCTACAATCTAATTCACCAAATTTGTTAGGATGGTCAACTAATGGTTCTGATAATGGTGGCCAGGCTTGGTATGACTTAGCTTTAACAGTTTCTCCAGTTGATGAAAATATTGTATTTGTTGGAGGAGTGAATTGTTGGAAGTCAACTGATTCTGGTATTAGTTGGAATCTAAATACACATTGGTATGGAGGTGGAGGTGCAAATTACATGCATGCTGATGAACATATGCTTCAATATAATACACTAGATAATAAAATATATTCTGCCAATGATGGAGGTTTATATGTTTCAAATGATAATGGTACTAATTGGACAGATATTTCTGATGGTTTACAAATATCCCAATTTTACAGATTTGGTGTTTCTCAAACTGTTCAAGATTTGGTTATTGGAGGTACTCAAGATAATGGAACCTTTTTAAAAGATAACCTAAATTGGGATGCAGTAATTGGCGGAGATGGCATGGAGTGTATAATTGATTATACTGATGCTAACATTATGTATGGATCAGTTTATTATGGAGATATAAGTAAATCTACTAATGGTGGTAATAGTTTTTCATCAATTGCACCTGCTAGTAATGGTGCATGGGTTACTCCGTATATGTTAGATAGAAATAATCCGCAAATTATTTATATTGGATATGAAGAATTATATAAATCTAATGACGGTGGAAGTTCATGGAATATTATTACAAATAATGAAACTAATGGTGGAAAAATTGATCAATTACAAGTTTCAAAATCTAACCCAGATATAATTTATTTTTCTGATAATGCTAATATCTTTAAAACTATTGACGGAGGTTTGACATGGAATAACCTTACAGGTAGTCTTCCAAATAAAACAATAACGTCTATTACATTAAATTCAACGAATGAAGATAGAGTTTGGTTGACGTTTTCTGGGTATGATAATAATGAAAAAGTTTATTTTTCAGATAATGGAGGAAATACTTGGAATAATATTAGCGGAACACTTCCAAATGTTCCAGCTAATTGTTTAATCCTAAATGAATTAGATAGTTTAGAAACTTTATATATGGGAACAGATTTAGGTGTTTTTACCAAAGATTCAACTATTAACGATTGGAATAATTATAATTATGGTTCTTTACCTAATGTTATTGTTAATGAACTTGAAATTCAATATCCTTCAAATAAATTATTAGCTGCAACATTCGGTAGAGGCCTTTGGAGTATTGATTTACTAATTACATCTCCTCCAGTAGCCGATTTTACTGTTAATGATTCTATATTTTGTAATGTACCTGCTACAGTTAATTTTACTAACACATCATATTATTCAAATTCCTATTACTGGGATTTTGGAGATGGTAACACTAGTACATCTACAAATCCTTCTCACAGTTATGCGAATTTTGGAATTTATACTGTTAGCTTAATTGCTAATGGACCTTTAGGAATTGATAGTATCGTATATACATCCTTAATTAATATTAATCAAAATAATCCATGTATAATTACTTTACCATCTAGTGGTGAAGGCGATCTACAGACTAATTGTAATGGTTCTTTATATGATGTTGGTGGTCCAAATGGAAACTATTATGATAATAATAACTCTTGGATTACGATTTCTCCACCAGGAAGTAATCAAATAACATTAAATTTTACTGATTTTGATATTGAAGCACCTTCATCTGGACTTTCTTATTGTAATTGGGATTATCTTGAAATTTTTGATGGTGCTGACACATCTGCTCCCTCATTAGGTCAATATTGTAATACTCTAACAGGCGGTCCTGGTACTATAATAACTTCTTCTGGATCAGTTACTGTATATCTTCATGCTGATCAAGCAGTTAATGGAAGAGGCTTTGAATTAAATTGGTCTTGTAATTTTCCAAATATCCCTCCAAATACATTAATCACTTGTAGTGATACTATAAGTTGTGATGGAATACTCAGTTTTACTGATCTTTCATTAAATGGACCTGATACTTGGAGCTGGGATTTTGGGGATGGAAATTTTTCTAATCTTCAGAATCCAATTCACACTTATTTATATCCAGGAGTTTATTCTGTGAAATTAATTACATCTAATCAATACGGTGTTGATTCTATATTAATTAATGATTATATATCTGTATTTGATGATAATATTTCTTCAACTAATGATACTATTTGTAGAAATAGTACTGCCATTTTAGAAGCTAACTCTGTTTATGGAATAATTAATTGGTATTCAGATTCGTTACTATCAAATTTTTTAGATACAGGAGAGATAATTACATTAAGTAATATTAATAGTTCGTCAACATATTACTCAAGAAATGAATTATCCTTCTCTAATATTTTTGGAGGTCCAAATGATAACTCATTTGGTGGAGGAGGAGCTTATCAAGGAAATAGATATTTGGTTTTTGATAATTATAAATCTTCAAAGCTAGTATCAGTTTTAGTTTATTCTTATGTTGATGCTAATAGAATTATTGAGCTCAGGAACTCTAGTAATCTAGTTATTCAAGATACAAATATTTATATCCCTTATGCTCCTAATGGGATAAGAATATACTTAGATTTTGATATTCCTGTTGCAAATAATTTACAATTAGGAATTGGTGGAATAACTACTAATTTATTTAGAAATGATAATGGAGCTGTTTTTCCATATGACATTTCAAATATTATTTCTATTTCAGGAACCAATGCTTCATTGGGATATTATTATTTCTTTTATGATTGGGAAATAGAACTACAATCTTGTTATTCTAATGTTTCTGAGAGTCAGATTATTGTTAATGATACCAGTTACATTCAAAATATAGTAAATCTTTGTAGTGGTGATAGTATTCAAGTAGGAAATAATTTTTATTCAAACTCAGGAATTTTTATTGATACTTTAATTAAGGAAAATGGTTGCGATAGTATCATTAATACTAGTTTAATAGTTGGATTAAATACCACCATTAATCAAAGTTTTAACATCTGTTATGGATCATCTATTTCAATTGGACCTAACTCATATTCTGTTTCTGGATTATATATAGATACTATTCAATTTGGAGGTTGTGATAGTATTATTATAACAGATCTTAATGTTTTAGATAATACATCTTATCAACAATCATTCTCTTTATGTAATGGGGAAAATATAACTGTAGGTAGCAATTCTTATAATTTAAGTGGTAATTATATCGATACTTTAGTCTCTTTTAACGGTTGTGATAGTATCGTATCTACTTCTTTATCTTTTTATAATAATTATTCTACTTCTAATTTACAAACTATCTGTTTTGGAGATTCTGTAACTATTGGAAATAGCACCTATTCTACTCCTGGGAGTTATGTTGATTCTATTTCTTCTAGTTTTGGTTGTGATAGTATTATTCTTACATCATTATCAGTATTTCCAACTCTTTATGAATATCTTAATTTTACTATCTGTATTGGCGACAGTGTAGAAATAGGCAACAATACTTACTTCTCTAGTGGTTCTTATTCTGATACTTTATTATCATCATTATTTTGCGATAGTATAATTTCTACAATAATTCAAGAATCTATTCCTGTAGGTCTATTGATTGAAAATTCTGAAATTCTTTCCTTTAGTGTAAATGGAGGCTCACCTCCATATAATATTCAATTATTTGGTCCAAATGGCCTTATTTTTAATTTAATCAATAATAACGGATTAAACGGAAACTATACTCCAACTATAAATGGAGATTACTATATTGTTTGTCTAGATCAACAAGGTTGTTATTCTGATACTGTTCTAATAAATATTGATTTTTTATCAAGTATTTCAACTATTAATATTAATGATTTAAATATATATCCTAATCCTACAGATGAATTTATAAATATTGAATTTTCTTCTTTAATTGATAATAATATTAATGTTAAAATAAACAATGCTTTAGGACAAGAGGTTTTAGCCGAAGATTTTTTTAATTATAGAGGAAATTTCTTACAAAAGTTTAAAGTTAATCATTTATCTCAAGGAGTTTATTATGTAAATATTACAACTAAACAAATTGTAACTACTAAGATGATTACAATTAAATAATTACATTACTATATTTGTATAAATTAAATTATGTATTTCAAAAAACTACTTTTTTTTATTCCACTCATTCTTTTATCTTGTGAAAAAGAGACAATAGTTAATTATGCTAATGATTATGGAAATGGAACTTATATATTAACTGATAATGGCTTAAGTTTTATTAAAAAGAATTCTTTCACTATTGAAGAACAAGCTTTTAGAAAAGTTAATAATATTTCTATACAAAATCCTAAAAATTTATTGATATACGGCTCTAAATTATATATTATTGGTAAAGATTTTTATGCAGCTAATCTTAACTCTTTAGAGTTACTTGGACAAGTAGGAGGATTCTCAAATGCATCAGATTGTGCAATAATTCCTCAAAATAGAGCATTTGTTACTGATAAAGATGAATCACTAGTGAAATTAGTTGATTTAAATAATTACAAGATTATTTCAGAAATTGAAACTGGTAATAATACTTCTCCATCTTTTATTATAAATAAATTAGATAAGTCTTTTGTTTTAAATAGTGGAAATGAGCAAAATTTAGATAGTACATTAATAACAATAACATATAAGGATAATCTTATTCCTATTGCTGATATTTCTGGTGATCTTATTATTGGTAAGAATCCTAATTCTGCAATTAATTCCGGAAATATTATCGTTTTATGTTCTGGAGTTTATGATGATGATAACCCTTCAAATAATACAGAATCTTCTTTTTACAGTATTTATCCAAGTGATCTACTAATTAGTTTCTCTAAAGAACTATCTGGAATCTATAATGCTAAAAATCTTATAGAAAATTACTCTGGTAATAATTATTATTTTTCTGCTGAGGGTGGGATTTTTAGAACTAATACAACTATTACCAATATTAACCCACTTATTTCTATTGATTCAGATTTATTACGAATTAACTCAGAACAATATGCTGTAAATGATTCAACAAATGCTTATTCTGATATGCTTTACATGAACGATATCAATAATTCTGGTAAAATTTATAAGTATAATACTAATCTTTCATCTTTTGTTGATACTATTTCTGTTAATGGCAAAGTTTTAGACATTGTCTTTAAATAGTTATAATTTTTCCATCAATAGCTTATAGAGGCTTACCATTGAGTTTATATCTTCTTTATGTACTTTTTCATCAGGACTATGTACATTCATCTCAGCTGCTCCAATAAAGCACCAATCAATAGGGTATGGGCTTTTTTGAATTTCATTTCCATCGCTACCTCCTGAGTCTTCAACTTCAAGCTGATATTTAATTCCTGATTCTTTTGTAATAGCGATTATTCTATTAATAAACTCTTTTCTTGGAATACCACTATCTCTCAATGAAATTACAACACCGTTGTTTTCCTGAATCCCTTTTGTTATCCAAGTAATATCAGATATTAATGCATTATAGATATTAAATTTGTTAAATATAAAATTTGTCAAATATCCTACTGAACCTCCACCATGTTCTTCCCAAGAAGAGAAAACTATTATTCCATTTTCTAAAGTTTCTGCAACTTTTAAAGCATTCCATACACCAAGTCTATTATCTAAATAGCAAGATTGAATATGATTACTTGTCTCTCTAAAATTTGGCTTAAAAGTTAAAGAAGTTCCTCTTTCAATAGTTCTTTTAAAATCAACGAAAAGTTTCTTATCTTTTTTAATTAGTTTTCCTTCAATTTGACCAATGCTATCATGACCAACTAATAAAATATTTTCATCTGTTACTGGACCACCAATTTTAATAATTTCATTATTGTATTTAACTGTAAATCCAATACTATCCATATGAGCATATATAGCTGTTCTAGCAATACCAAAGCTTAGTATAATACAATCCTGAAACCCTTTTTCACTGTAAATAATTGGTTTTTTTTTCCAAGAACTCATGTTCTCACTTATATATCTTTTTAGATACTGACTGATTAATTTTTCCTCTCCAGATGGAGAATGGATTGCACATAATTCTTTTAATATTTTCATTTAATTATTTTTATAAATTCTACATTTATTTTGTGATTGTCAAGAAATATCTTTTTTAATATATCAGCCTTATTAATAGATATTGAATATGTAATTTCTGAATTAATATTATTTTCCTGAGAAATTATTTTTGCATCATATTTTTTAATATTTTTCATTATAAAATCTATGTCATTATAATTATATTTTACTGTATAAATTTCCTTTATTTCTAGAGAAATTATTTTATTGTTCTTTATAGAGTTATAAGCAGCATTTTTATATGATCTAATTAAACCACTAATACCTAGCTTGATTCCACCAAAATACCTAACAACAATTATTAATGTATTTGTGAGGTTATTTGAATTAATTTGTCCTAAAATTGGTCTGCCTGCTGTGCTACTTGGCTCACCATCATCATTTACTTTTATAACTGATTTATCTGGATTAAGTATATAAGCATAACAAAAATGTCTGGCGCCATGCTCCTTTTTTTTGACTTGATTTAAATAATAATTAATTTCATTTTTATCTTTGACAATGAATGCATAGGATATAAATTTAGACCCTTTTTCTTTATAAATCCCAGTAGAGGATTTTTTTAATTGATTATATGAATTTTCAAATAACATTATAATAAATTACTAGTATTGATAATATAGAAATCAATATTCCAACAACATTCCTTCTTGTTAATATTTCTTTATAAATAATTACCCCTACAAGAGTTGTTGAAACAACAACTCCAACACTATTTAGAGGTAGAATTAAGGATGATTTATTTATGAATTCACTTGATTGTAATGCCTTTAAGAAATATAAAATAGAGTAGAAGTTAGGTATTCCGAATATTATCCCCCAAATTAAATTCTTAAGTTTTATACTAACTTTTCTAAATTTATATTGAAATGATAATATTATTAGGCCAGTAATACTAGCACTAATAAAAAGCATTAAAAAGAATAACATAGTTTCATTCTCATTAATATGGAATTTTGAATCATTGAGAATTATATCTACAAGTCCTTGTCCAAAGAAAATAATAGCTATTAGCCATATATATTTATTATTAAATTTAAATGAAGAATTATTTGTAGATGAAAAATAAATTCCAATTAATGCTAGCACTATACCAATTAATATAGAAAGTGAAAAAGATTCATCTTTATATAGAATTATTGATACAATTACAGGAATTATAAAGGACATTTTATTAATTACAGATGTGACGGTTATTCCAACTTTTTGGACGCAAAAAGCATATATATTAAAAATACTTATAAATAGTATGCCAATAAAGATTGAGTGATAAATCCATTCTGATTCTATAATGTTTTTAATATTAATAGTGTCTTCAATAAAATAAAATGCTAGCAATGTTGATACTATATAATTAACTAGTAATGCTTGCAGATTATTTATATTATATTTTTCAAATAACTTGAATAATATGACTAATATATTGAATAGGAATATTGATATTGCTAGATATATCATTTGATATAAATATCTAGTAAATCATTATCAATACTTTTAGAAAGAATTTTTTTAATATCTGGTATATTAGGCGATTTAATTCCTTTTTTTAAGAGTGTTTTTGTTGTAAATACTCTTACCTCATCATAAATATTTTTATCAATAAACTTATTTAAAGTATAAGCTCCACCTTCAACAATAATTGATGTTATATCGATATTATATAATTCATTTAGCATCTCACTAATTAAATTTTTAAAATTGACTTTTAGATAATAATTTTTACCTGAAGAAAGTGTTTTGATTTCATTAAAAATAATTGTCTTTGATTCGTTATTAAATACATTCAAGTCTTTATTAAATGATAAATTTTTATCAATTATTATTCTAATTGGATTTTCCCCAGTTGTTAATCTAACATCTAATGAGGGATTATCTAATATTACAGTATTAGTACCTACTAAAATTGAATCTTCTTCTGATCTCCATCTGTGAACAATCATTCTTGATTGCTCAGAAGTCATCCAAAAAGGCTTATTTTGATCAATAGGAGCAATAAAATTATCGGCACTTTTGGCCCATTTTAAAATTATATATGGTCTTTTTTTCTGTATAAATGTAAAAAAACGCTTATTAAGCTCCAGACATTCTTTTTCTAAAATTCCATATATTACTTTAATAGAATTTTCCTTTAGTTTTTTAATGCCATTTCCTGCAACTTTGGGATTTGGATCTAAACATCCAACAACAACAGTTGGTATCTCTTCTTTAATTATTAGTTCTGAACAAGGAGGGGTTTTGCCAAAATGACAACACGGTTCTAAATTAACATATAGTGTTGATTTCTTCAGTAATGATATATCTTTAACGCTCTTAATTGCATTTACTTCAGCATGCTCCTTTCCGTATTTTTCATGAAATCCCTTTCCAATAATTTTATTTTTATAAACTATAATAGAACCGACCATAGGGTTTGGTGAAACATTACGAATTCCAACTTTAGCTAATTCATTACATTTTCTAATAAAATACTCATGATTTTTCATTATTCAAAAATAGCTATTTATATATTTGTACAATGCAAATATTAGCTAATATAATTCCTTATTTTATTAGTCAAGTAGAAAATTTTTCTAGAAGAGAAAGAATTTCTTTTGCTTATTTATCTATTGAAAACGTTTTAGGTTTTAGTAAATCTGATTGTATTTTAAAAAATGACTTTAAGATTAATAAGAAGGATATCAAATCATTAATAAATATTGTTAATCAACTTAAAAAAAATGTTCCTATTCAATATATTTTTGAAGAAACTATATTTTATAATCTAAAATTTAAACTTAATAAATCAACTTTAATACCAAGAAATGAAACAGAAGAATTAGTAAAATGGGTATTACAGTATAAGTTTAATTCATTATTTGATATTGGAACAGGCTCAGGCTGTATTCCAATAAGTATTGCAAAGAATAGTAACTCTATAATTTCAGCCTTAGATGTTTCATTAGAAGCTTTAGAAATAGCAAAAATTAATGCTATGTATCACAATGTTAAGGTAGATTTTATTTGTGATGATATTTTCTCATATATTCCTAAAAGAAAATATGATATAATAATTAGTAATCCTCCATATGTTCTTAAAAGTGAGAAAGTTTTTATGTCTAAACATGTTTTAGAACATGAGCCTCATTCTGCGTTATTTGTTGATGATTCTGACCCAATAATTTTTTATGAGCGAATTATCAAATTATCTTCAAATTATTTAAATGATAATGGTATGTTATTTTTTGAAATTAATGAAAAGTATAGTGGAGATATTATTAAAATATTATCTAAATATAATTTTGTTGATATAGAGTTGAAAAAAGACATAAATGATAGAGATAGAATGATAAAAGCTGTAATGAAATAGTTACTTTTGATTAAAGTTTAATTTATTTAAAATGATTACAAAAGAAGAAGTTATAAGAATCCAGAATAAATGGTCAAATGGATTACTTGACATTGTAAATAGACATCAAAATAATGATGATTATTTAAGATGTGCTTCTAACTTTATTGATGATTTATATGATTATGAATCTGGAGAAGTATTGTTTAAACCTACTTTAGTTTCATCAATACAATTTAGAAAGACTAAGGAAGGAGCCTTATCATATTTTGTTGGAAGAAATGATAAATTTTTAGAAGATACTGGTTTTGTTTTAAGAAATTGGACTAAAATAAGATGGGAGAATTATAACATTAGAACTTTCAAAAATTTTGCTTTTGCCATGGGAAATTATTATTTTACTAATCATGATGGAGAACTGAAAGTTGAGTTTTCTTTTGTTTACAGAAAAGATATTAATAATAATTTAAGAATTATTCTTCATGACTCACATTTACCATATCAAAAATAAATGAATGATGAACAAAGAATAATTTCCTTAAGAAAGGAACTAGAACGTTATAATCATTCTTATTATGTTCTTGATAAGCCATCTATTTCAGATTTTGAATTTGATAAATTATTAGATGAGCTTCAAGAATTAGAAAATAAATTTCCTAGACTTTTTGATATTAATTCTCCAACACAAAGAGTAGGAGATGGACTAATTAGTAGTTTTGAAACTATTGATCACAAATATCCAATGCTTTCTCTTGGAAATACTTATTCTGAGGATGATTTATTTGATTTTGATAAAAGAATAAAAAAGATAATTAGTACTGATTTTGAATATGTTTGTGAGCTTAAATATGATGGCGTTTCAATAAGTCTCATTTATGAAAACGGTAAATTAGTTCAGGCTCTTACTAGAGGAGATGGTTCAAAAGGTGATAATGTTATTAATAATGTAAGAACAATAAAAAGTATTCCTTTAGAAATATTTGGTGATTATCCTCAAAGATTTGAAATAAGAGGAGAAATATTTCTACCTTTAAAGGGATTTAATAAACTCAATCAACAAAGAGAAAAAAACAACTTAGAACCTTTCTCAAATCCTAGAAATACAGCATCTGGATCATTAAAAATGCTTGACTCTAGAGAGGTTTCTAAAAGACCATTAGATTGTTATTTATATTACTTATTAGGTGAGAATTTACCATCTGATAATCACTATACAAATTTACAACATGCTAGAAAATGGGGTTTTAAAATACCAGATGAAATTGAAGTTTTCAATAATATTAATGATGTAAATTTATTTGTAGGTAAATGGGATAATAATAGACATAATCTCTCTTATGAAATTGATGGAATTGTTATAAAAGTCAATAATATAAATACTCAATCAAAACTTGGCTATACAGCTAAATCTCCAAGATGGGCAATTTCTTATAAATTTAAAGCTCTTCAAGCGAAAACTAAATTACTTAGTGTCTCATACCAAGTTGGTAGAACTGGTGCAATTACTCCTGTGGCAAACTTGGAGCCTATTCTATTAGCGGGTACTATAGTTAAAAGAGCTTCTCTTCATAATGAAGATCAAATACATAAGCTTGGTATTAAAATAAATGACTATGTCTTTATTGAGAAAGGAGGAGAAATTATTCCTAAAATAGTTTCTGTTTCTTTAAAAGATAGAGATTCATTTGCAACGTCAATTGAGTTTATTAAAAATTGCCCTGAATGTAATGAGCCTTTAAATAGAATTGGAGAAGATGTTAAGCATTATTGTATAAACCAGATTAATTGTCTTCCTCAGCTAAAGGGAAGATTTGAGCATTTTATTTCAAAAAAAACATTAAATATTGATGGTTTAGGTCCTGAAACAATTGATCTATTATTTAAAAATGAGAAAATTAAGGTTTTATCTGATTTATATTTATTAAAATATGAAGATTTATTACCACTAAAAAAAGATGGGAAAAAATGGTCTTCTAATATAATAGATGGTATTGAAGAGTCTAAAAAAATTACATTTGAAAAGGTGTTATTTGGTTTAGGTATTAGATATGTAGGTGAAACTATTTCAATAATTCTTTGTAAAAACTTTAATACTATTGATAATCTAATGTCTGCATCATATGAAGATTTAATAGACGTAGATGAGATAGGGGATAGAATTGCACAAAGTATAATTGATTATTTTGCTGTTTCTTCAAATATTGATTTAGTAAAACGCTTAACTGATTTTGGCTTACAATTTAATTATTTAAGTAAAGTAAAATCTAGTATTTTAAAAGATAAAAATATTGTTATCTCTGGAAAATTTGAAGATTATAGTCGTGAAGAACTAAAAGCTTTAGTTGAAGAACATAATGGGAAAAATATATCTAGCATTTCTAAAAAGACTACTTTTGTTTTAGCTGGAGAAAATATTGGTCCAAGTAAATTAAAAAAAGCTATTAACTTAGAAATAGAGATCATTAACATAAATCAATTCTTAAATATTTTAAATTTATGAGTTATCTAGATGATTTTAAAATTAAAATAGGTCAAATTGTTTTTCAGAATCAGCTAAAATCTAATAAGAGAACAAAAGAAGTCTGTAATCTTGAAAGTGCTAATTCTATTGGAATACTTTATGAAGCTACTAATGAGGATCAAGTTAAACAAATTCAACCATTTGTTTCTTATTTTTTTGATCTTAAAAAGGAAGTTAAAGCATTAGGATATGTAAATTCTAAAAAACTTTCATATTGCCATACTCCAAAACTTCAATATGATTTTTTTTACATTAAGGATCTTAACTGGTATAATAAACCTCAAAATTATATTATTGATAATTTCATCAAAAAGGAATATGATATCCTTATAAATTTATGTGATAGTAAATGCATACCAATTAAATATCTTGTAGCAAGTTCTATTGCACATTTTAAAATCGGTCAATATGAAGATGGTTATGAAATTTATGACCTTATGATATCTCTTAAAAAAGATAAATCATTGATAAAGCTTATGTCAGAAATAAAACATTACTTACAAATTATAAATAAATAATTATGTTTAATTTTTCAGGAACAGGAGTTGCATTAATAACTCCATTTAATAATAATTTAAGTATTGATTTTGAATCACTTAATAATCTTATTGAACATGTTATTTTGGGAGGAGTTGATTTTTTAGTTATTCTTGGAACAACAGCAGAAACAACAAGTTTATCAAATAAAGAAAAAACTGACATAATAGATTTTATAGTTAAGATTAACGCAAAAAGAATTCCTTTAGTAATCGGTATAGGAGGGAATAATACTAATAAAGTTAAACAAGAAATTTTATCTACAAATTTATTAGATTTTGATGCTATTTTATCAGTAACGCCATACTATAACAAACCCTCTCAAGAGGGTTTATATCGTCATTATAGAGAAATATCTAAAATATCTCCTTTACCTGTAATTTTATATAATGTTCCTTCAAGAACAGGAGTCAATATGAATTATGAAACAACATTGAGATTAGCTAATGATTTTACTAATATTGTGGCTATTAAGGAAGCTTCAGGTGATATTCAGCAAATTAAGAATATATTATCTAATAAACCATCAAATTTTAATGTTTTGTCTGGAGATGATGCATCAACTTTAGAAATGATTTATTTAGGAGCCACTGGAGTTATTTCTGTTATCGGACAATCTCATCCAAAAGAATTTTCTGAGATGGTTGATGCTGGATTAAAAAATGATAAATCTAAAGCAAATAAGATTCATGATGATTTATTTAAATTCTACCATTTTCTTTATTCAGAAGGCAATCCATCTGGAATTAAAGGTTTACTTTACACTATGAATATTTGTAAAAACATATTGCGTTTACCTTTAACAATAATAAATAAATCATTACTTCATGAATTAAAATTAATTATAAATAAATGAACTTTCTTAAAACATTAAAATATATGTTATTCTTTTCAGCATTAAATGTATCAGCTCAACAATCATTTTATGATCTTACTATCAATTCAATTGATGGTGAATTAATTAATTTTAACACCTTTAAAGGCAAAAAGATACTTGTTGTTAATGTAGCATCAAATTGCGGTTTTACATCTCAATATAAGGCGTTGGAGGACCTATCTCAACAATATAAAGATTCTTTAGTTATTTTAGGAGTTCCTTGTAATCAATTTGGAGGTCAAGAACCTAAAAATGAAGTTGAAATTATAGAATTTTGCAAATCTAATTATGGGGTTACATTTTTAATGTCTGAGAAAGTTCATGTTAAAGGTAAAAATCAACATCCTTTATATAGTTGGCTAACAAATAAAAAAAAGAATGGATCATCTAGCTCTTCGGTTAAATGGAACTTTCAAAAATATTTAATTGATAATAATGGTAAGTTAATTAACTATTTTTACTCTACAACTTCTCCAACCTCACCAAAAATAACATCAATTATTGAGCAATAATCGATAATATTTAGAGTTTACTAGATATAAAAATAATTTAGGAATATCCAAATATTGAAATTATCTTTGTAAAAAATAATTAAATGAAAAAAATATTTATATCCATTATATTAATATCTTCATTTCTATCATGTAGTAATTATCAGAAAATACTAAAAAGTGATGATATTAATTTTAAATATAATGAAGCTGTAAAATATTATAAGGATGCTGACTTCAATAGAGCTATGCCTATTTTCACAGAATTATTACCATTATTTAGAGGTACTGCGAAAGCAGAAGAGCTTGCTTATTATTATGCTTATACTCATTACTCAATAGGTGATTATCTTATGGCTTCATATTTATTTAATAAGTATATAATTAATTTTCCAAGAAGTTTACATGCAGAAGAAAGTAAATTTATGATTGCTTTTTGTCACTATCAAGAGGCTCCTGAGTTTTCATTAGATGCTACAAATACAATAAAAGCAATATCTAAGTTTCAAGATTTTATTGACAAATATCCTCAGAGTGATAGTATAAAAACTTGTAATAATTTAATGGATCAGTTAAGATTAAATTTATCAAATAAAGCATTTGCTAATGCAAAACAATATTATACTACTGAAAACTATAGAGCAGCTATAACTGCTTTAGATAACGTATTAATTAATTATCCTAGCATAAAAAATAGAGAAGAGATCTATTATATTATATTAGAATCCTCTTATTTCTTAGCTATTAATAGTATACAATCTAAAAAAGAAAATAGATTATTTAAAACTATTGATTCATATAATCAATTTAAAGATAATTATCCATTAAGTATTTATAATACTAGTGCTAAAAAGATACATACAAATACATTGAAAACAATAGAAGAATTAAAACTAAATAAAAATGAAATTTAAAAAAACTGGAGCAGAAAAATCAACTATTACTAGAGATATTAATAATTTAACAGATAAAACTGGAAATATTTTTAAAGCAGTTTCTATTCTTGCTAGTAGGAGTAAACAAATTAATGAAAAGATGAAAGAAGAATTACTTTCAAAATTAGAGGAATTTGCCTTAGATCAAGAACAATTAGATGAAGTTTTTGAGAATCAAGAACAGATAGCAGTATCTAAATTTTATGAAAGTCTACCTAAACCTTGGGCTATTGCAATGCAAGAATTACTAAAGGATGAGATATATATTAGTAAAATTGATGAATCAGAGGAAAATATAGTTGAATAAGTAGCATATATGCTAAATAATAAGAATGTTTTACTAGCTGTATCTGGAAGTATAGCTGCTTATAAAGCAGCTAATATTGTCAGATTACTTAAAGAATCTGGTTCAAATGTTCAAGTAATTCAAACTCCAAAATCCTTAGATTTTGTTACTCCTTTAACATTATCTACATTATCTGGAAACCCTGTTATTTCAAAGATGATAAATGATGATAAAACATGGAATAGCCATGTTCAATTAGCATTATGGGCAGATATTATGTTAATAGCACCAGCTACTGCAAAAACAATTTCTAAAATGGTTAATGGAGATTGTGACAATATTTTATTAGCTACATATTTATCATGTGTATGTCCAGTATATTTTGCACCTGCAATGGATCTTGATATGTTTAAACATTCTTCTACAAGGACTAATATTAATAAACTTACTGCAATAGATAATATTTTATTACCTCCTGCATATGGTAAGCTTGCTAGTGGTTTAGTTGGGGAAGGAAGAATGATGAATCCAGATAATATTATTTCTTTTATTAATAATGATTTAAGTAAAAATCTACCTTTTTCTGGAGTTAATATTTTAATCACTGCTGGATCTACTCATGAGCCTATTGATAAAGTAAGATATATCACTAACTATTCTTCAGGTAAAATGGGCGTTGCATTAGCAAAAGCTGGAGCAGATTTAGGTGCAAATATTACTTTAGTAATTGGCCCAAATAATAATAATA
>TARA_B110000914_G_scaffold56378_1_pt1 | contig 19650 bp, 18 predicted proteins | sample TARA_B110000914 | Tara Oceans TARA_B110000914 (sample SAMEA4397983) | marine metagenome | biome: Polar Biome; feature: [MES] marine water layer (ENVO:01000295) within the mesopelagic zone...; material: water (ENVO:00002006), including particulate matter (ENVO:01000060) such as......
GCGGGAATACCCAGTAAAGCGGCAACACTGAAGAAGATAAAGTAGCCCTGGCTATCGACAACAAGCCCAGAAAATCCGCTCATGAATTTACCTGGCAATGTCATTAACGAACTGAACAGCGCATATTGGGTCGCCGTATAAGCTCGATTAGTAAGGCCTGATAGATAGGCAACGAATGCTGTCGCAGCAAAGCCGCCGCTCAGATTGTCAGCACTGATTACGATCGCCAGCCAGCGCAATTCAGGCTCTAACAACGACAAACCGGCAAAGAGCATGTTCGTTGATGCAACCGCAATGGCGCCTATGAGAAGACAACGATAGACACCCCATTTTACGACCAACACGCCACAAACTGCGGCCCCCGCTATCGACATAAAGAAACCAAATACTTTTGCGACGTTAGCTATTTCAGTTTTGCTGTAACCCATATCGAGATAAAAGGGATTGGCCATAATGCCCATCGCAATATCACTCAATCGAAATACGGCAATAAACAGCAATATAATCAACGCAAACTGTCCGTTTCGTACAAAAAACTCAGTAAAGGGGTCCACCACCGCCTTTATAAAGCGTGGTAACCAGGCCTGCGGTTGATCGGAAAATAATTGATCACGGTTGTTCAACGGCTCGTCAATTAGCAGCACCGTTACGACCCCTAAAATCAGCAAGCAGGCCATGGCCTGATAAGCAAAGGACCAATCAAAATATTCGGCGAGATACAGAGCCCCGGCCCCTGCCGCGAGCAATGCCAATCGATATCCGAAAATATAGGTGGCTGACATCGCTCCTTGGAATTCTTCATCGACAGCCTCGATACGATAAGCATCGATAGCTACGTCTTGCGTCGCTGAAGAAAATGCCACCAACAAAGCACAGAAAGATAAAACCACCAGATCAGCACTCCCCACCAAAGACATGAGTACCAAGCCGATAGCAATGCCAGCCTGACCGACAAAAATCCAGCTACGACGTTGCCCAAGCCATTTAGTCAAACCGGGCAAGGGTACCCGATCAACCACTGGCGCCCAGAACACCTTGATAGAGTATGTAATACCGATCCAGGCGAAGAAACCAATTGCACTGCGACTTACACCGTCGTCACGAAGCCACGCCGTTAATGTTGAGAACACCAATAGAAAGGGCAAGCCACCTGAAAACCCAAGGAACAGCATCGCGATGACCCTCGGCTTGGAATAGACGGATATGACCTCAGCCCATGTTTTATTTGGATTTCCAGCTGTCATTTGGTGTTCATTCCCACTTTTTATAACCTTTGTTTTAATACAAACGTATACAAGCTCCATCGGTCACACAGTTAAGCCGCCGGGGTTTCTTGTCAATGTGAGAGAGAACTTCTCAATCGCGGAAGTTAACAAACTGTAACGGCATATCAATATCACTTTCTTTTAGCATTGCCATAACACCCTGCAAATCATCTCGCTTTTTACCGGTCACTCGAACTTTGTCACCCTGAATAGCAGCTTGTACCTTAAGCTTCTTATCCTTGATCATCTTGACAATCTTTCTCGCTAGATCGGCATCAATACCCTCTCTAATGACAACAGTTTGATAAAGCAGCTTACCGCGATGAACAGGATCTTTGATTTCCATCACGTTAGGGTCGATAGAACGATTGACCAACTTTGCCCGCAACATGTCGATCAATTGATCAAGTTGCATATCTGCTTCTGCCACAAGATCAACTTCATTTTCTCGGCGTTCGAAATTCGCATCCACGCCACGAAAATCGAAACGAGTACTTAACTCTCGTTTCGCCTGATCAACCGCGTTATTCAGTTCAGCTAAGTCTACTTCTGACACAGTATCGAAAGATGGCATGTCTATTTCCCCCCAATTTATCTACAATCAATTCCTAGACGCCAGCATATCAGAACAAGGCTGACCTATGACCACGCTAAATAAATCAGGAGCGTACATTCCTGAACGTCAAAATACGATCGAATTGACAACAAAATTAGCTATAAGAAAGAAGCAACCATGACAGATAGCCATGTAGTCATTATTAAACGAAGCCAGACGCAGGATGCTGCCCTGTTAGACATTGCTACGAATTTTTCAAACACGCGTATTTTCGGCAGCGCTGTGGATGCGGTCCAACAGCTTGAAGAAGCACCGGCAGATGTGGTCATTATCGAGTCCGAAACAGACGACTTGAACGGCTTTGAAGCTGCAGAAATGATTCGTGATATCGAAACTGAGTCCGGACATTTTTCCTACACAATCATGCTAACGGTTAATAGTGAAGCGTCCTTAGCGGCAGCTAAAGACAGTGCATCCTTAAAGGATGTGGATGCCGTCGCATTCGGATTTACTCATCTCGCCAGCTTACTAACGACTGGCCTGAGACTATCATCACAGATAAACGGTCTGAGAAAGCTCAATGCAGAGCTAACGAGGACTAATTTAGTTCTACAGAAAAACCAACTGTTAGACCCTCTTACCGGCCTTGGAAATAGACGCTTTGCAGAACAAAGCTTAAACGACAGCATTAAGCAAATTGAATCGCGAGGTGGTGCGGTCTGTTTTCTGTTGATTTCGGTTCAAAACTACCCGTCTATTATCGATCAATATGCAGAAAAAATCGGTAATGATCTGATAATAGAGATCGCACGTAAGATCGAGAATCTTGTCAGGCCAATGGACGTCGTCACTTATTTCAAACCCGGTATTTTTGCGCTGGTATTAGTTCAGCCAGGCATAGAGAACTGCACGGCTGAGTGCTACCAGCGGATCTTCGACGGCGTTCGGCTAAAAAGTTATAAGACTGCGGCTGGATTTTTAGAAGCTGACATCGCCATGAGTGTATGTGCCAGTCATGCTGAAAACGGACCGCCCAGAAACCATGATCCAGCAGGCAAACCAAAACATTGAATTGGCATTTCAAAAAAATGCCATCGAAGTACACTACCTCACTCCACCGGAAAGCTAAGGAATATTTTTTTGGGTAAGAGACTAAGCAAAATTTACACACGCACGGGCGACAAGGGTGATACCGGCCTGGGCGATGGTTCCAGACTGCCAAAAGATCACGCCCGAGTGCACGCAATGGGCTCTATTGACGAAACCAATAGCCAGCTTGGCTTGTTGATTGAAGAAATACGCGTGAACGACGACGTAGCCCCCTTAATCCAGATGGCTGACTTTCTTAGGCGCTGCCAGCATCGATTGTTTGACCTAGGCGGTGAAGTTTCCATTCCCGGCTACAAGATTATCAATGAAGAACATATTGTTCAGATAGAAAATGCACTGGATGAACTCAATGCTAATCTAGCGCCTTTGGAGAACTTTATTATGCCGGGCGGGAACCGCTTAATCGCACAATTTCATGTTGTCCGCAGTGTGTGTCGACGGGCTGAAAGGGATCTGATCTCGCTCAGTCATGACGACGAGGTAAACCCAGAAGGCTTGAAACTCTTAAATCGATTTTCTGACTACCTGTTTGTTGCCGCAAGATACACTGCAGACACACTTAAAGTACCTGAAGTACTCTGGGAAAAAGGCTAGCCAGCGTTAACAAAAACCTACAACAACATACGACGTAAATCCGCTAGTACGGCTGACAAATAATCTGTAAACCTAGCTGCTTCCGCACCATCGATAGCACGATGATCATATGACAGCGATAACGGCAGCATCATTCGCGGTTCGAATTTGTCACCATTCCAGACAGGCGTCATTTTGGATTTTGACACACCCAGTATCGCGACTTCTGGCGCGTTAACTATCGGTGTGAATTGGGTCCCGCCTATTCCGCCGAGACTCGAGATGGTGAACGTAGCGCCTTGCATCGAGTCTATCGGCAGCTTCTTATCTCGCGCTTGTTGCGCCAATGTGGCTGTTTCCGTAGCCAGTTCAACAATACCTTTTTTATCAGCATCTTTGATGACCGGTACAACAAGGCCGTCAGGCGTTTCGACTGCAACGCCAATGTTGTAGTACTTTTTCAAAATCAGATTCTTATAATCAGGTTCGATCGAAGCATTGAACTGAGGGAACTGTTTCAATGCGCTGACACAAGCCGCAACCATGAAAGCCAAAGGCGTTAACTTCTGTCCAGATTTAACAAGCTCGGCATTTTGAGTTTTACGAAATATTTCCAGTTCAGTGATATCAGCTTCATCGAATTGAGTGACATGCGGGACATTCAACCAACTTCGGTGCAGATTCTTTGCTGTCGCCTGTTTAATCCGCGACATTGGTCTTAACTCAGTCTCTCCAAACTTGCTGAAATCAATACTCGGAATTGGGGGAATACCTGCACCCGAAGATGCACCGCTGCTTGCCGGGCTAGCGAGTTGTTTCTTAACGTAGGCTTGAACATCCTCTTTTAGAACTCGACCTTTCCTCCCTGTACCTTTTACAAGCCCTAGCTCAACGCCAAATTGGCGCGCTATTTTTCGCACCGCAGGTCCTGCATAGACGTTTTTGCCGGAGGGCTGAACTGACGCTTGACCCGCTGATGTCGCCTGCCCTGACTGGGCTGGTGACGATGTTTCATGAGGTGCCTGTGCTGCTTTCGCTAATGACGCAGCAGTTGAAGGCGCTTGATCAACAGAAACCAAAGGCGCTAGCGTTGCGCCGGACGATGGCTTGGCAATCAGACTAAGGAGTACGTCCCCTTCTTGAACCTGCAAACCTACCTCAACCTTCAATGCGGCAACGGTACCGGCAAAGGGTGAAGGAATTTCCATACTGGCTTTATCAGATTCAAGTACGACGAGAGAATCATCAACATTAACCTGATCACCGACGGCAACGAGGTATTCGGTGAGCACGACTTCATCTGCTTCACCGACGTCAGGCACAACAATGTCTATTTCCACATTCTCTTGTATTGTCTTGTCTGCCGTACCTTCTGACTTGGCAGGCGCAACATCTTGATCTGTTGTTTTTGCAGCGGGGAGAACCGACGTAGATGCTGCTTCAGGATCGTTCGCTTCAATTTCCAACGATACAGCCGTATCGAGCTCAAGAATCAAACTGCCTTCGTCGACCGTATCACCTTCTTTCACTGCGATAGACTTTACAACGCCGGCCATCGGCGAAGGAATTTCCATACTTGCCTTATCAGACTCAAGAACGACTAGCGAGTCGTCTGCATTGATTGAGTCACCTACGCTAACAAGTACCTCAATAACTTCGACATCTTCTGCTTCACCCACATCTGGAACGAGAATCTGTTTTATCATCATCAGCTCCTACGCGTTAAAAGGATCGGGTTTTTCAGGGTTTATCCCGAATCGCTCAATCGCTTGCGAAACAATTTTAGTCTCAATGATATTCTCCTCAGCTAGTGCAGAAAGTGCTGCCAAGGCGACAAAGTGACGATCCACTTCAAAGAACTCCCTTAGTTTTTCTCGCGTATCACTGCGTCCGAAGCCATCTGTTCCCAAGACAGCATAGCGTCTGGGTACATAGTCTCTGATTTGGTCAGCATAACTCTTCATATAGTCTGTTGACGCGATGACGGGACCGACGGTTTTATCAAGACATTCATTAACGTAGCTGACCTTGGGTGTATCTTCCGGATGGAGTAAGTTCCAGCGTGTCGTCGCCAAACCTTCTTTTCTAAGTTCATTAAAACTGGTCACACTCCAGATATCCGATTCAACCCCAAAATCAGCTTTCAAGATCTCTGCAGCGGCAATGACTTCGCGCAATATCGTTCCGGACCCCAACAATTGGACGACTTTTTTACTGGTCTTTTTGCTGTTCTTCTTTAGTAGGTACATACCACGGATGACACCATCTTCGCAGCCCTTAGGCATTTCAGGTTGGATATAATTCTCGTTCATGACGGTAATGTAATAGTACTTTGCCATTTTCTTGACGTACATTTCTTCAAGACCGCTTTGAATGATGATGGCCAGTTCGTATGCGTAGGTTGGATCATAGGTCACGCAATTGGGAATAGTGCCCGCTAGGATATGACTATGCCCATCTTGATGCTGCAACCCCTCGCCATTTAGCGTCGTTCGACCTGACGTGCCACCGATCAAAAAACCTCTCGCTTGAAGGTCACCCGCCGCCCAAGAAAGATCACCGACCCGCTGAAAGCCAAACATCGAGTAAAACACATAGAAAGGCACCAATGGAAAATCGTTGTTAGAATAACTTGTTGCAGCCGCTAACCAAGCAGCAAAGGCGCCACCTTCGTTGATACCCTCTTCCATCACCTGACCCTTTTGGTCTTCCCGGTAATACATAATTTGTCCGGCATCGGTAGGCTCATACAACTGACCGACACTGGAATAAATACCTAATTGTCGAAACATTCCCTCCATACCAAAAGTTCGTGCTTCATCAGGCACAATCGGTACGACCCGATTACCAACCTCCTTATCTTTGATAATTGCAGAAAGAATTCGTACAAAAGCCATCGTCGTAGAGATTTCTCTGTCGCCGGTGCCTTTCAGAACATTGTTAAAAATATCCAGTTTTGGAATCTTCAATGCGGTGAAATCGGATTGACGGGATGGGAATGAACCACCAAGCGCGGCGCGACGCTCTTTAAGGTAGCGCATCTCTGGACTGTCTTCAGGAGGGCGATAATAGGGCACAGCTTCCAGCTCAGAATCGGGCAGTGGGATATCAAAGCGATCTCGAAACTCTTTCAGCTCAGCAAGATCTAACTTCTTGACACTGTGGGTAATATTTTGAGCTTCCCCAGCCAGACCCATACCGTAGCCTTTGACGGTTTTGGCTAAAATAACCGTTGGCTGACCTTTGTGACTAGCAGCTGCTGCATAGGCGGCATAGACTTTGTAGGGGTCGTGCCCACCTCGATTGAGTCGATATATATCCTCATCGGTTAAGCCCTCAACCATCTTCAACAATTCAGGGTACTTACCAAAAAAGTGTTCACGAGTGAACGCGCCGTCACGGCTTTTGTAGGATTGGTAATCACCGTCGAGCGCTTCGTCCATTCTCTTTTGCATGATGCCGTATTTATCTTTTTCAAACAACGGATCCCACATTCGGCCCCATACGACCTTAATAACATTCCAGCCCGCTCCTCGAAAACTTCCTTCAAGCTCTTGTATAATCTTACCGTTGCCCCTAACGGGGCCATCGAGTCTTTGAAGATTACAGTTGATGACAAAAATCAGATTATCTAATTTTTCTCGTCCCGCGAGAGAGATCGCACCCTGCGACTCAGGCTCATCCATCTCACCATCACCGACAAAACACCAAACTTTTCTATCCTTGGCTTCGACAAGTTCGCGATGATCTAGATACTTCATCACACGTGCTTGATAGATAGCTTGCAGAGGCCCAAGACCCATTGAAACGGTCGGGAATTGCCAATAATCTGGCATCAACCAAGGGTGCGGATAGGAAGATAGGCCATCACCGCCTACTTCTTGCCGAAACTTATCTAACTGTTCTTCAGAGATTCGACCCTCAAGATAGGAGCGCGCGTAGATACCCGGTGCGGTGTGACCTTGGATATAAACAAGATCGCCTTGATGACTGTCTGTTCTAGCTCTGAAAAAATAATTAAAGCCAACGTCATATAACGTTGCGCTGGATTGAAAACTCGAAATATGACCGCCAAGTGTGCCGTCTTTTAAATTGGCTCGCATGACCATCGCCATCGCATTCCAGCGTATTAACGAACGTAAACCGCGTTCCATAAACAGATCGCCGGGCATCCTTGATTCGTTTTCAACAGGTATTGTATTTCTATAGGGCGTATTGATCGCATAGGGTAGTTGAGCACCTGTCTCAGTAACCTTTGAAGAAAGCCTCTCCAACAGATATTGAGCGCGCTCCACACCCTCGTGTTCAATAATAGCGGTGATTGATTCGACCCACTCCAGAGTCTCCTCTGGGTCCAAATCGGTTTGACTGTCCTTTGCCATATTTGAACCTTTCATCTATTTAATATGAATGTAGCGTTGGGTAAGTCTAGCTTAGGAACACCTAATTGTGTTCATTTTGTCTACCTATTTACGTTCGTTTTAGATTAATAGAAAGACAAAAAAATACTCGACAGCGTTAGCTATCTCGCGCCATTAACGATCTCACATATTGCCTTAATGCCATCCAACATTCTTAAACTGGGGCGCGATATTAAATCCGGATCGATGGTATCCACTTGGTACTGAGTACCGGTAAAGCCACGCCATGTTTTCACCCATGCCGATTCACTACCTGGTCGTTGAGTGACAACAATGACATCGGGTTGATTCGCCAGAATCATTTCTTGGTTAACTTGACTCACATTCGGTGAAATATCGCTAAACAGATTTTTACCACCGCAATGATTAATTGCCTGACCGATTAGATGTTCGGATGAAACGGTGTACAGCTCCTGATCAGAAATTTGAAAAAATATCACTGGCGAGCTCTTTTTAACAACCCGACTATTCTCTAACGCCGTCACAAATTCTTGTTGTAGCGCAAAGCCACGTTCATTTTTGCCCAGTAACGTTGCGATATCAATTATTGCCTCGCCAATGCCTGCCAAGCTCTTTGCTTCATTCGTATACACAGGCAACCCTAGACTTCGTAGGCGCTCAATCGGTCGATTGTTGCCGCCCGTATGCCATGCAATGATCAAATCAGGTTTGAGAGCCAAAACCGATTCAATATTCAAAGAGAAGGCGTCACCAATTCTAGGTAGCGTCGAAGCTTCGGGGGGGTAATCAGAATACTTAACCGTACCAACTATCTGCTTTTCGGCACCTAATGAATAAATTAGCTCGGTGATGTGTGGCGCGAGACTGATTACTCGTCTCGCCGGCTTGAGTAAGACAATCTCCTCACCGAGATCGTCAATCACTCGAATTTCAGCGCTGGCATCTGATGCACACGTAACCGCAAAAATAAGCGTAACTAGAACGACAGCCTCGGCGATATTCTGACCTGCAGATAGATAAAACGGTATGAACGATGGGTTCATTGAATTATTCGGTGTTGCATTCGCGAAACAAGCTTGGCATCAAGGCGCTATAACCGTCACGAGTGCCGCAATACCTAACCAGCCGAAGACGGCTCGCTCAAACAGTGTTCTCAAGTCGTTAACATGCGATTCACATTGAATCATGTAATTTTGAAGGTCATCGGATTCAACGGTTGGCCGGGCATCGTCCTGCACGTTAGTTGAAATACCCGCCAATATTGATAGATGCACTTCGTTGGGCTGAGTTACATCGGTCAACATTTTCAACCAGTACTCAAAACCTGGGCCGAAATTAGCTAAGAACGCGAATAATAACCCCGTAATTCGAGCAGGCACCCATTCAAGCCAATAGACAACTTTTTCCATCAGCACTATCTGCGGCGAGTCCAAATCGAGACTATCCAAATAACGAACAGTTAATGCGTATAACAATGCGCCCGCCGGTCCAAAAAGGATAAACCAAAATACAACCGGTATGAAACTTTGAAACACTTCATAGGTTGTTGTCAGAATAAAGTCTTCCTGGCGCTGAGAAACCTCTGCGAAACAGTCTGACTCGACTTGCTTGCCATCAAGCCCAGCAATGTCCTGACTAGCGTCAGCCGACTCCCTTGACGGTTGGTCTCTTAGCCAGATCAGATGCTCATCGAATACACTGTCGCCATCGTAAAGTTCAATACTATAAATCACAACGACAAGTGAGAGTAATAGCCACACGAGGCCTCCACTCACGCCAATGATAATCAGCAAAACCAAAACGGGTAAGCCGACGCATGACAAATAGAGAGCCAGGCCTTTTATCCCTCGTTCGGCGGCCCAATCAAAAACCGACTCAAAGGGCAAAATTCGGCTTAGCGGATGCTCACCGAACCAGTTTCTGTAAAATATCACCGCAATAAGAATTGTTAAAAATGTCATCGACTCACTCTCTTATTTACCGAATGGGCTCAAAATAGAATCCGGTAAAACTATTTCTTAGACCTATCAATGCGTTTTTTTTACCACACGTCAGTTATCAATTGCAGACCAATTGAGATCGCAAGCGATGCCAATCAAAACCTAGCCCAGGATCTGTTTTTCGACCCGGTGCAATCTCACTGTGGCCAACAATATCGGCCACATCTAGTGACCAAGAGTCTAACATCTCCTGACAAACTTCGAGCAGCGTTTTGTACTGTTCATCGGTGAAAGTCTCTGTATCTATTCCCTCTAGCTCGATACCCACAGAAAAATCGTTACAATTTTCGCGACCGCGATGCACAGATTGACCCGCATGCCATGCCCGCTTGTCAAAAGGTACAAACTGCGTGACGAGTCCGGTCCGATGAATGAGCAGGTGACTCGATACTTTCATCCCTTGCAGATCTGCGAAGTCATCATGCACAAGACAATCAAGTTCATTACAAAATAGCGCACGCACATAATCAGATCCATAATGGCCCGCCGGCAGACTAATGCAGTGAATAACAATCAGAGAGACCTCATTTTCAGGTCTTTTATCAAAATTAGGGCTAATCGCCTGTTCGGCAATATCCAGTTGTCCGGTATTTATTTTCATATTGACGGCTTTGCAAAAGTATCAAAACAAGTAAGACTTGCATAATAGCCAGTTGGGCACCATCAAATCCATTCAAGATCACTGCTATAATCGCTTAACGAGGCATCGGGACAATAGAATCATCGATAGCTCGGTTAGCAGCTCGGTTAGCAGACTGATTATTGCTCACCGTCAAGGTGCGTTAAACCAACGAGACATCGATGACGTAAACCATTACATCAGTGACAACCTAAAAGAGAACACTTAACAAAAATGCCAACACAAAAAATCGGTACCGGGATGATGGCTATTGCCTTCATCATTGCGTTGGGGCTTATGACCGTTTTTTTTGCGGACGTAGAAAGCCGACAATACAACCCCAACCCGTCACCCGATTCAACCATCAATGAAGAGCACGCCCAAGTCACTCTAAAGCGGAACCGACAAGGCCATTATGTCGCGACTGGTCTCATCAACCGCAAGTCAGCCGAGTTCTTGCTCGACACCGGCGCCACGGATGTCGTTATTCCGATGGATCTGGCAGACCATCTGAGCTTACGTCGCGGTCAGCCAGGACGTGCAATGACCGCTAATGGTCCAGTGACGGTTTATTCAACTTCGATTGACGAACTCAGTATCGGTGACATAAAGCTCTACAATGTGCCCGCGAGCATTAATCCTGGCATGAGCGACCAAGCTATATTGCTTGGCATGTCTGCGTTGAAACAAATTGAATTTGTTCAACGTGGTGATTCCCTTACACTTCGCCAGCTATACTGACAGGAACGACAGCAGCAATAACAAAACAGAAAGAACAGAAAAGAACCGCAAAGAACAGAGATTCAGACATCGAAAACTCGCCACGGTGGCAACAAAAGAAGAATGATATCTATGCACAATGACTACTTTTCAGACCTCGACCAAAATATAAAACTCGCCCTATCAGAAGATGTGGGTGACGTTGATATCACCGCCCTGTTGATTGATGCGAACACCTCAGCAAATGCTGACGTCATTACAAGGGACCAGGCCGTTATCTGCGGGGTCGACTGGGTCAATGAAGTATTCAAACAGGTCGACCCATCGCTTCAAATCACTTGGCATGTAAAAGATACTGATCTTGTAGAACCCAACCAGAAACTCTTCAGCGTCTCAGGAAACGCTCGCAGCATATTGACCGGCGAACGCCCTGCGCTGAACTTTCTACAGACTTTATCGGGCACTGCGACAGTGACACATCGATACGCATCCTTAATAGCGCACACTCACACCAAACTATTAGACACCAGGAAAACACTCCCCGGCCTAAGACGCGCGCAAAAATATGCGGTCAAATGTGGCGGCGGTGAGAATCATCGTATGGGTTTGTACGACGCCTTTCTAATCAAAGAGAATCACATCATGGCCTGCGGTTCTATTGCAAAAGCAATCGGCCGAGCTAAATCGTTACATCCAGACAGACGCATAGAAATAGAAGTTGAAAACCTATCGGAGCTGACAGAAGCCATAAACGCAGAACCCAACTGGATTATGATTGACAATTTCTCACTCGATGATATGCGAACGGCGGTCGAAGCCAGCAACGATAGTTTAAAACTGGAAGCCTCTGGCGGCATTGAGTCTGATGAGGACTTAATTGCTATCGCAGAGACCGGCGTTGATTATATATCCGTTGGCGCGCTAACCAAACATGTGCGCGCGACTGACCTATCAATGCGGATGGTTAATTAGCCGCTCGCTAACAGCTTTATAAGCTGCCATCGGCCGAATCAAGTGCTCTGCCATATACTTGTGCCTCGCTAAATCGCAACTGCGCCCGTGGCTGACCAAATCTGGTTGGCCAAATTTCGACTACAGCGCCTGTATACATCGACGCTGCGGCCCAAATTCCTGCAAATATTGCCGAAAGACCTCTTTACAGGAGAGTTACCATGAATGAACAGCAAAGGTAGATCAGCTGACCGAGACGCTGCTACCTTTTCTGATTTCGTGACAGTGACAGACCATTCGCAGTGCCTAAAATTCGCAGTGCCTGGTCGCAACTTTTCGATCCACGGATACAACCCCTACCGAGTATGTAGCAACGCTTCGCCGACATTATCACAAAGTCATGTTGTCTAATTGAATATTGAATTAGATACGGCTGCGCCTACCCTATCAGTATGATGAGCCTATCTGCCGAGTTATGCGCATTTCATTGGGAATAAGTCGCATAATCCGTTACACTCCGCGCCTTTTTCCCCATCGTCGTAACAACTCCTTGCAGACATTTTTAGTCGGTCGAATACCTCGTCGATTTGGCAATAGTCGATTGCTCTGTGTTGCGCCAAATACTAATTATTGAGTCGCCACATGTTTGAAATAACCCCGAGTCGAGCTGCCTCAGCTAAAAATGACATCCTGTCAGGCCTTACCGTCGCACTGGCGTTAGTGCCCGAAGCAATCGCCTTCGCGTTCGTTGCCGGTGTCGACCCCCTCGTTGGTCTCTATGCCGCATTTATGGTTGGGCTCATTACTGCATGTATCGGTGGTCGACCGGGCATGATCTCTGGCGCAACCGGCGCCCTCGCTGTCGTGATGGTTGCTCTGGTTGCCGACCATGGCGTTGAATACCTGTTCGCCGCTGTCGTCTTGATGGGTTTGATACAAATTACTGCGGGGGCATTACGCCTAGGAAAGTTCATACGTATGGTGCCGCATCCGGTTATGCTGGGTTTTGTAAATGGGCTCGCGATCGTCATATTTCTCGCTCAACTGAGCCAGTTTGGCGAACCAGGCGCTGCCGGTTGGCTCGAAGGCACCGCAATGCAAGGCAGTATCCTTGATGTTGCATGGTTAACAGGCAGTGATCTTTACCTGCTACTTGGGCTTGTTCTCGTTACAATGGCAATTATTCACTGGTTACCCAAACTAACCACAGCAGTACCGTCTTCTCTCGTCGCCATCGTCACAGTGACCCTACTTGTGTTTGGTCTTAACCTTGATACCCGCGTTGTTGGTGATGTCGCCTCGATCGAAGGCGGCCTGCCGACTTTTCATATTCCCGATGTTCCTTTCACCATGGAAACATTGGCTATTATTCTGCCGTACTCTTTCATTCTAGCTGCGATCGGCTTAATCGAATCCTTATTGACGCTTCGCCTAGTCGACGAAATTACAGAGTCGCGTGGTAGAGGTAACAAGGAATGTGTCGGTCAGGGTATCGCTAATACTGTTACTGGCGTGTTTGGTGGTATGGGTGGTTGCGCGATGATTGGGCAAAGCATGATCAACGTAAACTCAGGCGGCGTGGGTCGTTTGTCTGGCATTTCAGCCGCACTGTTTCTGCTTTTCTTTATTATGGCGGGCTCTTCGTTTATTGAGCAGATTCCACTCGCCGCACTTATCGGCGTTATGTTTATCGTCGTCATTGGTACGTTTGAATGGAGTAGTTTCAGAATTCTTGGCAAGGTGCCTAAAAGTGACGCGCTCATTCTCATCATGGTATCGGGGGTTACGGTAGCAACCGATCTGGCCATTGCTGTTGTAGTTGGGGTCATCGTTTCTGCACTCGTATTTGCCTGGGAACACGCCAAGCAGGTTAACGTCAGCAGCCGTGACGATCACAAAGGATCAACGGTTTATGCCGTATCTGGCCCGCTCTTTTTTGGTTCGGTGACGTCATTCCTCGAAAAATTTGACCCCGCTACGGCAAATGACGAAGTGGTTATTGATTTTGCTGATTCGAGAGTCTGCGATCACTCAGGCTTGGAAGCGATCGATACGCTCGCCGACCGATACCAAAATGCCGGTAAGCGATTACATTTGGTCCACCTCAGCTCAGATTGTCGAAAATTACTAAGAAAGGCAGGTAATCTGGTAGAAGTGAATGTTATCGAAGATCCAAAATACTTCGTTGCCGATGACCTATTAGCGTAAGGTTAGGACTAACAAATCAATTCACTGATCTAATCATCTTTAGAAGGTTTGCCGCGCATTGACTTAACTTTGCCACGATGGGTTTTGCCGTCCATGCGTTTTTTGCGTGCGTTGCGGGTCGGACGTGTGGCCTGTCGGGCTTTTTGAACGACGGCTACGCTCTTGATTATTTCGACTAACCGCTCTAACGCGTCTGCTTTATTCTTCTCTTGGGTTCTAAACTTTTGTGCTTTGAGAATCATCACGCCGTCTTTTGACACCCTCTTATCTTTAAGGGCGAGTAAGCGCTCCTTATAAAAATCGGGCAACGAAGATTCCGGGATATTAAAGCGAAGATGGATAGCCGATGACACCTTGTTAACATTTTGCCCACCGGCGCCTTGAGCTCGAATAGCAGTAAGCTCAAGCTCATCCTCGGCAAGAAAAACGTTGTTCGATATTTTCAACATATGACATAGTAACGCATCGAGGTGCCTGCTTTGAAGCATGCTTGATCAACAAGACACGAGATCCCAAAGTTTGTCGGCAGCTGCAGCCAATCATTAGAGCCATACATTTTGAAACCATCGTTGAACCGTAAATACATTCGTAAAGCACATCGTTGGCTGGGCCTAGTGGCGGGAATTCAACTGCTAATATGGACAGCAAGCGGACTTTACTTTGCGGTCATGCCTATTGATGATATTCGGGGCAGCTATCTGTTAAAAGATGCCAGCAGCTACCAACTCGGCCACCTGAAACTGATCTCGCCATCGGATTTGTTAAAAACGCACCCACAACTTGAATCAGTTCGAGTCGATAAAATCATCCTCACACAGCGGCATCATCGCGCCATCTACAACTTTTCGCGCGATGGTATCAGTACAACTTTTGACGCTGAGACAGGCGAAAAGCTCGGCTTGATTAACAAGGCTGAAGCGCAGAAAATCCTGCAGTCAAGAACCAACCGCTCCATCGTCTCGCTCGAACTCATACAAACTGTCACCGCAGGCGACGAATACCGCAACGGGGAACTACCGGCGTGGCGAGCCCGGATTGACGGCAGCGAGGATGCGGCCCTGTACCTTGGCGCGCAATCAGGAAAGCTGCGCGCCGTGCGAACGAATAATTGGCGAATTTATGACTTTCTCTGGGGTTTGCATATCATGGATTATGAAAGCCGAGATGATTTCAACCATCTTTTGCTGCAGGCATTCGCCTTGCTCGGGGTCATAACGATTCTCTCAGGCATGCTGTTGTTTATTACTTCAACACAATGGTTTGTAGTAAAATTCGCATCACCACAAAAGGGACCGAAACGTTAGCTTGTAGACCTAATCTCTTAGATAAACCACTACGCCCGCGTTGGCAATAACCACCGGATCAGCGCCATCTTCACCGGGTATTTTTAAACCACCCACTGCCACGGAGACCACAACAGAACCATAAGGTAGCGCACTGGCGACAACAGCCTTATCTACCAGTTCAGGCTCAGGCACACCTATCAACAATTCAATTTCCATTTCATCCGGGTGTTTACCAAGTGCCTTGAAGAAATTTAGACTACTGTGATGAATGGCATCAAAAACCGCACGTTCGGCCGCACGCGTGTAATTACTGCCATGTACATCTACGCCCATACCCATTTCTGTAATGTATCTTTTTCGCGTCATCAGCTCTATATCCGTTAGTAGGCGAACCACAATCTTGACATACTTTCACTACGTCAATCAGCTGCATCGGTTACCTGATGGTAAATGATTGCCGCCTTTTTTCAGCACGAAAACATTTGCTGAGATGCTACCTCAAGATAGACCTGAGCCAAGCTGACAGCTATATTACTTTCGTTACTGAAAATAGATGACTTGATAAAAAAACAAAAATCGGACAATTGGAGACTGATAATGAAAAAAATACTTCCAGTACTTGTCGCAATCTTACTACCGACTAGCCTGGCCGCTCACCAAGCGCCCGCCGTGCAAGAAACATTACCACTTGATGGTCTTATGACAGCATTCGGCTGGGATTTATCAAAGGCAAAGATTACCACCGAAAAAGTTAGTGATAACTTGCACGTCCTATTCGGTCTAGGCGGTAATATCGCCGTTAGCACAGGTGAAGATGGCGTACTGATCGTTGATGATCAATTTCCACAACTAATTCCGCAAATCATGTCGACGTTAAAGGCGATAGTGAGGTCGACTTTGCGATTAATACCCATTGGCATTTCGATCATGCCGAAGGCAATCTGGCCTTAGGCCCACAAGGCGCTTGGATTGTCGCCCATGAAAACTCTCGCGAAATGATGAAACAAGATCATATTATTAACCTTGTTGTCGCGTCCTATGAACAAAAGGCCTATCCGGAAGAAGCATGGCCCAACATTACCTACGACGACGACATGTCATTTCATCTAAATGGCGAAACCGTTGACCTTTATCACTTCGGCCCGGCACACACCACTGGGGACACGGCCATCGTATTTCGAGGAACAAACGCCGTTCACCTCGGCGATGTTTATAACAACGCCGGCTATCCGTTTATCGATGCAGGTAATGGCGGCACGCTGGATGGAGTGATTCATTTCTGCAGCGAAACCCTAAAAGTGATTGACCGAGAAACAACTGTCATCCCAGGGCACGGACCCATTTCTGACTATGAAGGTCTACAGGACTATATCGAGATGCTCACAACAATCCGTGCAGACATGATCAAACTGATTAACGCTGGCGCGAGCCTCGAGGATGTTTACAACGCCAAAGTCACCCAGCAATGGGATGAAAAAATGGGCGACAATACCGGATTCATCAATCGCTCGTATATGAGCCTCACACATAAGGTAGTGGATAAATAATGGAACTTAATAAACTTGGTGTTTGGTATTTTCTCGATGGAATGCCAAGCAATATGGCTGCAGAGACAGCAAAACGTATTGAGTCGCTTGGCTACGATACACTTTGGATACCCGAAACAGCCGGGCGCGACCCTTATGCGTCCGCCTCGTGGTTACTGGCAAATACCGAAAAGCTGAACGTCGCAACCGGCATTGCCTCTATTTACCACCGAGAACCGGGTGTCACCGTTGCGGGTCAGAAAACGTTAGCGGAACAATCCGGCGACCGATTCCTACTTGCGCTAGGTGTATCGCACCAACAATTTGTCGAAGGGGTTCGAAAGATCACCTACGGCAAACCTGTGACGACAATGCGCAAATATCTTAACGCAATGGATGAAGCGCCCTATATGGCGTTCCCGCCAGCAACCGAACCAAAGCGTCTGATCGCTGCGCTTGGCCCTAGAATGTTGGAACTTGCAAGGGACAAATGCGCGGGTGCACACCCCTATTTCACCTCCCCAAAACACACAAAAATGGCGCGGGATATTCTCGGCCCAGATGCTTTGCTCTGTGTCGAACAAAAAGTCCTGTTAGAGGCTGATGCCGATGTCGCACGAAAAGCCGCTCGCGTGGTTGCGTCTGTCTATATGGGGTTACCTAACTACAGAAATAATTGGTTACGCATGGGACTAAATGAGTCCGATTTTGAAAATGGCGGGTCAGATAAATTCATCGATGAAACATTTGCCTGGGGAAACTTAGAACAGGTCCAGAATCGCATAGAGGAGCATTACGCCGCAGGCGCAGATCACGTTTGCATACAGCCTGTGAACCCAAATGCTCAATTCGGCGACCTTGACTGGAATGCACTAGAACAACTCAGCCCAAACGCGAACTAATTGCGAAGGAAACAAAAAAGCCAATAATGCTAGTTTATCTCGCTGCATCCAGCCCATCACTTGATCTGGTGCAGCGAGATTCTGCCCGTATAATGTCGCATTTTTGAGCGGAGAACGGGCATGTCACAACAAGACAATATGGCTTTGGAACACATGACCATCCGGGGTAAGTTCTGGGGCACAGAGCAGGGACAACCGACGATTGCTCTGCATGGTTATCTCGATAACGCCAATAGTTTCGACATGATCGCACCCCATCTGAGCGGCTTATACATCTATGCCATGGACTTTGCAGGTCATGGCCTCTCTGATTACCGTGCGCCTGGCGACCTCTATTCCGGTCTCAATGACATACGCGACATACTTTGTGTTGCAGATAAACTCGGCTGGCAGACCTTCAATATTATTGGTCACTCGATGGGGGCAGAAATCGGCTCTCAGTTGGCAGGTTTTTTTCCTGAAAGGGTCAATAGTCTTATCTGCATCGACGGGTTCTGTGGCACTAACGTTGCGAGCGAAACGCTTGGCCATCTGCGTTCAACTATCGAATCCTCTTTTAAAAAGAATTCGTCGTTAAAAGTCTTCCCCTCATTCGAGGCAATGACGCAGAGGTTGTGTGAGGCAACGGGTCAAAATAAAACGTCAGCAATGTGCCTGATTGAACGAGGCCATAAAAAAGTTGAAGGTGGATTCACTTGGTGTACTGACCCAAGAATCAAAGGCTCTGGCCCACTCGAACTGACCCCGGATCAACTCAATGCACTCGCTGAAAATATACAAGCGGAGACGCTTTTCATCGTTGCCGACCGGGACAATAGTTGGTTAAGCCGAACCCTTGACGTCATCGAACCGAGGCATGATGCAAACATAACGATTGTCGATTTACCCGGTCACCACCATATACACATGCAAGAACGAAGCGCAGAAGTTGTTCAGTTGATTAATGATTTTATCCACGGTCGACTTGATAAAACCGCATAACGTCGACCTGAATAAAATCGACCAGAATGACACTGAGCAAGCTTTTCGGATTCCGTCTAATCGCAACCTATCAACCTACCGAGTATGGTCTTTTGTGATCGTCACGCCACTACCATTTGTCGCAAAGATCGTAAGTCCTCGCGAAGTAGGCAAACAGTTACTTGAACCCGTTATCGTAAACCCCGCCAGACAGGATACTACGTACGTTGTCGTATCCTCATTAGTACGAGGCGCCCAGCCTATAAGGGCTGTTAAACCACTTACATTGCCAGGGTCGGCAGGATTATAAGTGCCCGATTTGTAAGATCCCGTCGATAACCTCGCCTCTTCTTGAAGAAGTATAATGGTTTGGATGCTATCGCTCATGACACTCTGCTGCGCAGTTTCGATGTAACCGGTATACAACGGTACTGCGATAGCAGTAACAACCCCCAGAATAGCTAAGGTAATCATCAACTCTATCAAACTAAAGCCGCGCTGTAGCTTGCCAGTCGCTTTTAGGACGTGCTGCCTGCGAGCAAAACGATCAACGCTTATATCAGCGCCAGTCTCAATAGGCGTCTCCACGCTG